>Ga0154360_1193_pt2 | contig 21007 bp, 18 predicted proteins | sample RifGroA2_FD_115888 | JGI IMG/M metagenome (GOLD analysis project Ga0154360, IMG submission 115888) | Bacteroidetes bacterium GWA2_30_7 | reverse complement strand
CTTCTTTAGTAACATCTTCGTGTGTTACAGCTTTAATAACATCGGGCCCGGTAACAAACATATAGCTTGTTTCCTTTACCATAAAAATAAAATCTGTCAATGCAGGAGAATAAACTGCTCCACCGGCACAAGGTCCTAAAATTGCAGAAATCTGAGGAACAACACCTGATGCAGCAACATTTAAATGAAACAAATCGGCATAACCTGCAAGGCTTTCAACACCTTCTTGAATTCTTGCTCCACCAGAATCGTTAAGTCCAATTACCGGTGCTCCCATTTTCATAGCTAACTTCATTACTTTTTGAATTTTATCAGCATTTGTTCGACTAAGTGAACCTCCATAAACTGTAAAATCTTGAGCAAATACATAAACTAATCTGCCATCAATTTTTCCATAACCTGAAACGACTCCATCTCCAAGAAATTTTTCCAAATCTGCACCTAAATCTTTTGCACGATGAGTTACAAATTTATCAAATTCGACAAATGTTTCTTTGTCAAGTAAAACTTCGATACGTTCTCTTGCAGATAATTTTCCTGATTTATGTTGTTTTTCAATTCTATCAAGCCCACCGCCAAGTTCGGCTTGCTTGTTTAAATCTTCAAATTTTTTATATTTTTGTTCTAAAGTTTTCATAGTTTAATTTTATTTTCAATATGCTTGTTTGATTTTAATTATAGGTATTTACTCTTTTATACAGTTTCTTGTCCTTCATCAATTTCAACTAATAACTGATTGCCATTTACAATATCGTTTTCTTTAACTAAAACTTTTTTAATAGTTCCATTAATTGCCGATTTAAATTCGCTTTCCATTTTCATTGCCGAAATAATAATTACTGTTTCGCCAACTTCAACTGCATCTCCCTGTGATTTAAGAATTTTCACAATTTTTCCCGGCATTGGAGCAATTATGGTATTATGTCCATCTCCGTGAGCTGCGTCCTTGTTTTTTTTATAAATACTTAATGCGTCTTCAATCTCTACTTTAAAACTCTGTCCGTATTTATAAATATTAAAGGTATTTAAACCATTTGCTTTTACAGCTTCAATATCCCATGAGTTATTATTATATATTATTGAATACGAGCCGTTACCTGTAGTAATTATATCAAATTCATAAATATTGCTATCAATTCTAATTTTGAATTTATTTTCTTTTTTTGAAATTAATTCAACTTCGGCTTTACGTTTATTTATTATTGCATCTACTTTCATTTATTTGTGTGTTTTTCTGATAATGATTTATTATTTTTTTGACAGGATTAACAAGATTTACAGGATTTAAAGGTTGTCTAAATTTAGATTTTAGGATTTAACTTCATAGCAACTTCAAACCTCAAATCTCAAACAATTTAACCATTTAACAATTTATAATTTACGACTATTAATCATTCTACCATAAGTTTTCCAATTGTCTTTTACAACCTGATTATCTTCAGAAATATCTCTGTTTGCAGATAAATATTCCATAAAAGCAGAGATTATAGCCATATCTTCTAATTCCGGCTCCATTACATCAAGTTCAAAAAGGAAGTTGTGGTTTTTTTCAATAAAATGTGTATCGTAAGTTCCATTAATAAAGTCGGGAGTTTCCATAATTCGTTTCATAAAACCTATTGAAGTTTTAACTCCAGAAATTTTATATTCGTCAAGTACACGCATCATTCTATTTATTGCTTCTTTTCGATTTTCGCCCCAAACAATTATTTTTGAAATCATTGGGTCGTAATAAATTGGAATTTCATAGCCTGAGTAAACATAACCGTCTGTTCTTACTCCAATTCCAAGTGGTTCTGAAATGTTTCTGATTTTACCGGGACATGGCATGAAATTATTATTTGGGTCTTCGGCATAAACTCTACATTCTATTGCATGACCACGTTGTGTAATTTGTTCTTGTATATAAGATAATTTCAGACCATTTGCAACATTAATTTGTTCACGAACCAAATCAACACCAACAACAGCTTCTGTTATAGGGTGTTCGACCTGAAGTCGAGTGTTCATTTCAAGAAAATAGTAATTTCCCTGAGCGTCAACTAAAAACTCTATTGTTCCTGCATTTTCGTAATTTACAGCTTTTGCAGCTTTTACTGCACTTTCGCCCATTTTCTTTCTGAGTTCAGGATTTACAATTACAGATGGAGTTTCTTCAATAACTTTTTGATGCCGTCTTTGAACAGAACATTCTCTTTCGCAGAGGTGAATTGTATTTCCAAATTTATCGGCTAATATCTGAAATTCAATATGATGAGGAGATTCGATATATCTTTCAATATATATTGAGTCGTCGCCAAAAGCAGCCATAGCTTCTGATTTTGCTGCTCTAATTGCTTCTTTAACGTCAGTTTTATTTTTTACCAATCTCATGCCTTTTCCACCTCCACCTGCAGAAGCTTTGATAATAACCGGTAAACCAATTTCTTCTATAATTTTTAAAGCTTCTGCTTCATCAGTTAATTTTTCAGTAGTACCCGGAACTACCGGAACATTAGCTGCAATCATAGTTTTTCGGGCAGTAATTTTATCGCCCATTGTATTCATTGCATAAGCAGATGGACCAATAAAAATTATCCCTTCTTTTTGACATCTTTCGGCAAATTCGGCTTTTTCTGATAAAAAACCATAACCAGGATGGATAGCATCGGCTCCGGTACTTTTTGCTGCTTCAATTATCTTATCTATAACCAGATAACTTTCATTTGATGGAGAAGGTCCAATATAATAAGCATCATCAGCATACATTACATGTTTTGAATTTCTATCAACTTCGGAATAAACTGCTACCGACTTAATATCCATCTCTCGGCAGGTTCGCATTACCCTAAGTGCAATCTCTCCTCTATTGGCAATTAATATTTTCTTAATCATAAAATATGTTCTATATCACAAAAACGACAAAACTAATTGAAATGTTTATAAGAAAAAAATTAATTAATAAACAATCGGTGTATGTAATTAAATTTAAGAGCGTTATGACTACGTTCGGGTGTTTGCAAATGTGCTACCAAATGCGTAGGCTATGCAAGTTCAAGGTTAATACTTTCAATTTGGTTTCTCGATTCTTGTCTAAGTTCAAATGCTCTTTCCATTTTCTTACTAATTTCTTTTATCGTATTGTCGTCAGGCAAGTTTATTAAAGTATTTGCTAAGTCGGTGTCTGAAACGTTTGGTATTGCTGCCCCTGTCCTATACATAAACATTTGCTTTAAAAACACTTCAGATTTTAAAAAGAAAAGTAAATAATAGTTGTCAATTTTAAAGTTACGCAAAACTCTAAAACCGTTTGTGCAAATACTACCTTCAAAGTCCTTTGTTACTATTGCGGTGGCATGCTTTCTAGTGCCAACTGAATTACCTGCAATAGCTGTAATAATATCACCTTCTTGAATTTCATAACTGGCTCTGCTTGGTAGTTCGTGAACTTGATAAGTAGTTGAGTTTATTATTTCGTAAGAATGTGTATTAATGTCTGAAAGTTCAACATACTCAACAGTTAAGTTTTGGTCTTTTAGTTTTTTACTTTTAATTTTTATTATATCACAAATGTCTCCCAATCGAATAGTTTTACCTTTGTCTAAATTGGAAAACATTTTCCGGTTTTCAGGAGAATAAAAGTCAAAGTCAAATCGCCCATTCAATTCATCATAATTGATAGAAAAAGAATTTTCTTTGTCTATTTTAGTACCTTTTTGAAATGCTTTGTAGTCATCAACAATAACACTAAAATCTTCGTCTAAAATTGGTTGCCCTAAAACATCTTTAATAGTTTGACCATATTGATCTTTTTGATATAAAGGTGTACCATTTTTGTTTCCTTGATAACCTAACTTTTTAACCCTACCGAAGAAAATAGGATACTGTTTAATTTTATTTGGGGTTTCTTTTTCTAAAAAAAGAAGTGATGTTTTTACACCAGTTCCAAAAGGAATAAATGTTTCTTGAGGAAGATTTACAATAGCTAAAATTTTTGCTTTCAGTTTTATGTAGAAGCGTAAATATTCTAAAGAAGGATTTTCAAAATTGCCGTTTGGTAAAACAATTGCCATTCTACCTCCTTCTTTTAAAAGCTGTAAACATCGTTCGATAAATAAAATTTCAGCATTTTGATTAGGATAAACAGATTTTGTTTTGTGGTAGTCGTTGTTATGGTTTGACCATTTATAACCTAAATCAAAATTTGAAAGTGTAGATGTATTTGTGATTTTAGCACCAAAAGGTGGATTGGCTAATATCAAATCAAAGCCGTCTGTGTGTGATAAAGATAGTTTTAAACTGTCTAAATCCTCTAAAGAATTTGTACAAAGAATATTGGTTTTTCCATTTGCTTCTAATAGCAATTTCATTTTTGCAATTCTTGCAATACTCTTATTAATGTCTAAACCAAAAAGATTTTTAGAAACTATATTTTTTGTATCAATATCTGAATAATTATTTTGCAAATATTTTAATGCAGACAATAAAAAACCACCACTTCCGCATGCAGGATCAATAATTATTTCGTTTGGCTTTGGTTGCATCATTTCTACGCAAAAGTCAATTACTGGTTCAGGAGTAAAAAATTGCCCACGTCCATCTTTCTCGTGATGTGAAAGAAATTTTTGAAATGCTAAACCTTTTGCATCTTGGGAAGAATTAAGAAGTGATATGCCTTGTAGTTTATTGATTGTAAAACCTAATGCTATTGGACTAATTCTTATACGGTCATCTATGTCGAAAATATCTTTAAATGCTTGTTTAGTTTGTTCAAACAAGTTTGAGATACGTTCTGTAATTGAATGAGCAGGTCTTCCGGCTTTCAATTCATTCCAATCATCTGCTGATATGCTGAATTGATTAAGGTTTTCATTTTCATCAAAAATTTTTATAAACAAAATTTTGACAAATTCTTCTAATGTTTGTTGAGGAGATAAGCCATCGTTTGCATAGATGTAATCGTGAATTTCTTCAAATTTTTTTAGAAGATTATCTTCTTTTGTGAGTTGTAAGTCAAATAACGAATTCATGTTTTACACATTTGTGGTAAATATAATACACATTTGTGTAAAACTGAAAATTTAGTTTTCAACAACAACATTTCTGTTGTCAATTTGCATATCATTTTCATTCACAGCATCAGCAGCGATAAGCGTTTCACACACTTCATTAAAATCTTCACTCCACTCGTCAGTTAAATCAAGTTTAAATGAACCGTCTGTTTGCGGAAAAACAAAACCCATAATATAATTCTGTTGCAAATGATTTGCATCTTTGCCTGATGAGTCAAGGTGTTTTGGATTTGCAAATAAAAATTTGTGTTCGTTAAATCTAAGGAATATGTCAACTGAAATTAAGTTGAATTCATCTTTTCGTGGTGTGGCTTGTGTTCGTTCTCCGCCACCTGCACCTGATACAAAGTGAGTGTCAAGAACTCTAACTTTACTCATTAAATACATCAACTTATCTTTAATCATTTTATCAATTTCATCTCTTGTATAGTTTGCAAGTTCTTTCATTGAAACAAGTTTATCAGTTTCTTTTTTCGGTGGAGTTTTTAAATAATCTTGAATTTCTTCAAACGAGTAAAGTGTTGGAGAATTAACCATTTCAGGAAGATTTTCGGCAATCCATTTTTCAATTTGTGGTTCAACCTCTTTGGCAGTGTCAATCCAATGAATTAATTCCTGGTAATCAAAAAGAACCTTTTTAAGTTTCGGATAATTATAAAGTTTGTTCCAATGTTCTGTATTTGATTTTACTCCTTTTGATTCAAGAACAAACCAAGGACTTTGGTCATTTTTGCGGAAATAAAAATCACCGTGATGCTGTGAATGCTTTTTCCCTTCCCATTTTTCACGAATCCGTTTTACTTCAAAACCTAGCTCTTGCAAATTTTTCTTTAAGAGAAGTTCACTGATTGAACCACTCACATATCCTTGTGCATTCGGGCTCATTTTAAGAGCTTCTAAAAATATGTCTAATGTTGTTTTGAAAGTATTTGTGACAAATGCCTCAAGTCTTTGAAAGATATTCATATATTTTATTTTCTTTTTTGCAAAATTATTAATTTAAAATCCTAAAATTGTTTTCATTTTGTTGATAATCGCTTTTTAATGATTTTTTTTGATTTTAATTTTAATAAATATGCAAGTACATAACTGATAATTAAAGCATTTAATAAATAAAACCCGACTGTAATTATTCTAACTGGTTCAAATCCACTTAATATCGTGTTTAAAATAAATTCCAATAAAATTATTATAAACAGAAAAAGCCAAAACGAATATTGAAATACTGTATTTGGAACATATTTTACAGTATTACCAAGTTCCGAAAAAGCTTTTTTCTTTGATTCTGAATCATTTACATTCGACTCTATTACATTGATTAAAGAGTTAATAGTTTTTGACGTGAAGCTTTCCATTAATAAGTTTTGAACAAAATTATAAATTTTTAAGATATAAGTTGTAATTTTACAATCAATTTTTCTAATTATGAATCATTTATATCCATTTAAATTTGAACCCATTATTAAAGATAAAATTTGGGGTGGGAATAAATTAAAAACTATTTTAAATAAACATGAAGCAACCGACAAAAGCGGTGAAAGTTGGGAAATTTCTTCGATTGAAGAAAATATTTCAGTAGTTAGCAATGGTTTTTTAGAAGGAAATGATTTGCAGGAAATTATTGAAATTTATATGGGCGATATTGTTGGCGAAAAAGTGTTTGAAAAATATGGTGTTGAATTTCCACTTTTAATCAAATTTATTGATGCTACCGACGATTTATCAATTCAGGTTCACCCCGATAATGAACTTGCAAAAAAGCGTCATAATGCTTATGGCAAAACCGAAATGTGGTATGTGGTTCAGGCAGAAAAAGATTCTCAATTAATTTCAGGGTTCAATCAAGAAATCAATCAAGAAATTTTAAATGAATCAATAAATAATAACACACTTATAAAATATTTAAACCATGAAAATGTAAAAAAAGGAGATGTTTTTTTCCTTCCTGCCGGTAGAATTCATGCAATAAAAAAAGGAATTTTATTAGCCGAAATTCAACAAACTTCTGACATTACTTATCGTTTATTTGATTGGAACAGACCAGATGAACATGGAAATTTCAGAGAATTGCACGTTGATTTAGCTTTAGATGCAATTGATTATAAGTTAATTGAAAATTATAAGACCAGCTATAACTTAATAAACGATTTTAGCTCAGAAATAATTAAAACTGAATTTTTTACAACAAATATTATCAATCTTACAAAATCTATTAATCTAAATTACAGCCTACTGGATTCATTTGTAATTTTAATGTGTTTAGAAGGTAGTTTTAGCATTATTGATGACAATAATTTAACAACCATTGTAAATATGGGCGAAACTGTACTTATTCCTGCGGTTTTAGAAAATATTAATCTAATTACCGATTCTTGTGCTAAACTTCTTGAGGTTTATATTGACTTAAAATAAAAAAAATGGAAATTAAAGAAGCAACATTTATTAGTTCGATTGACCACGTTGATAAATGTCCGATTACAAAATTAAATGAATTTGCATTTATCGGACGTTCAAATGTTGGAAAGTCATCGTTAATAAATATGCTTACAAATCAAAAAAAGTTAGCCAAAACATCGGGTCGTCCCGGAAAAACACAAACAATAAATCATTTTTTAATTAATACTTCATGGTATTTGGTTGATTTACCAGGATATGGCTATGCAAAATTGTCAAAAACATTACGAGAAAAAATCTCTAAAATGATTAATAATTACATTTTAAATCGAGCAAATTTAACAACACTTTTTATTCTTATCGATTCTCGACTTGAGCCTCAAAAATTTGATATTGATTTTATTAATTTTATTGGAGAAAATAATATACCAATTGCATTAATATTTACAAAATGCGATAAGCTTTCACCTCCTAAAATTCAAAGTAATATTGCTGCATTTAAAAAAGAATTATTAAAATATTGGGACGAAATTCCATCAATTTTTTTAAGTTCGTCAGAAACAGGAGTAGGCAAAGAAAAGATTCTGAATTTCATAAAAGATATTAACAGGTCTGTTAATATTGTTTTGTGAAAAATTGATTAAAATTTACTGTTTAAAAAATATATCTTTTACCTTTGCACAACAAATGTAATTATTTAATAATTAAATGCTTAAAAAAATGACTATTCATTCTGACATGAAATTTTTTACTGGTAGTGCTACACGCTATCTAAGTGAAAACATTGCTAAAGAATATGGTGTTCCATTAGGAAAAACATCAGTAATTAAATTTAGCGATGGCGAATTTCAAACTTCTTATGATGAAACAGTTAGAGGTTCAACTGTATTTATTATTCAGTCAACTTTTCAGCCTTTAGAAAATTTATTCGAATTACTACTATTAATAGATGCTGCAAAAAGAGCATCAGCATATAAAATAGTTGCAGTAATCCCTTACTTTGGATTTGCCCGTCAAGACCGAAAAGATAAATCAAGAGTTGCAATTGGTTCAAAATTAGTTGCTAATTTATTAGTTGCTGCCGGAGTTAACCGAGTAATGACAATGGACTTACATGCCGACCAAATTCAAGGATTCTTTGATGTCCCTGTTGACCATTTATACGCATCATCTCTTTTTGTTCCCTACATTAAAAACTTACAATTAGAAAACTTAGTAGTTGCTGCTCCAGATGTTGGCGGGACAAAACGCTCACAAGCATATTCCAAATTTTTTAACAGCGAAATGGTTATTTGTTACAAACATCGAGAAAAACCTAATGAAGTTGGAAAAATGGTTGTAATTGGTGATGTAAAAGATAAAAACGTTATTTTGGTTGACGATATAATTGATACTGCCGGAACAATTACTGCTGCTGCTGAATTAATGCTCGAAAAAGGAGCAAAAAGTGTAAGAGCCATGGCAACTCATCCGGTATTATCTGGTCCAGCTTACGAACGAATTGAAAAATCTGCAATAACCGAAGTTATTGTTACCGATACTATTCCTTCAAAAAAAGAATGTAAAAAAATTACAACTCTTTCAGTTGCACCATTGTTGGCAGAAGTAATGAGCAAAGTATATAATTACAAATCAATCAGTTCTAATTTTATTATGTAACTTTGCAAAAAATAAAATTATTCTTAACTTTGCACTCTTAAAATTTTATTAACGTGTAATGGGATTCTGAAAAACAGAATTGAGTAGCACATAAAAATTAAAACAATGAAAACATTTGAAGTTAAAGGTGAATTAAGAAAAGAAATTGGTAAAAAAAATGCGTCACAGCTTAGAAAAGAGGAAAAGATTCCTTGCGTTATTTATGGAGGAAAAGAAAATGTTCATTTTTCTGCATCAGAAAAAGAATTTTTAAATTTGATTTATACTCCCAATGTTTACATTGCAAAAATCAAACTTGAAAATGCTGAATATAATGCAGTTATGCGAGAAATTCAAGTTCATCCTGTAAGTGATAAAGTTATTCATATTGATTTTTTACAAGTATTTGATGATAAAAATGTTACAGTTCCTGTTCCAGTTAAATTAAATGGATTTGCCAAAGGTGTTAAAGAAGGTGGTAAATTAAATCTTGAAAGAAGAAAATTAAAAGTAAGTGGATTTCCTAATGCAATTCCCGACATTATTGAAATAGATGTAACTGATGTTGAATTAGGAAAAACTATTAAAGTGGGGGATATAAAAATAGATAATGTTAAATTAACCGACAGCTCAAATACAGTTGTAGCATCAGTTAAATTAACAAGAGCAGCTAAAGGAATGGAAGTTGGTGAAACTCCAGTAGCAGCGGCAGCCGCAGCAACAACAACTACCCCCCCTGCAGAAACACCTGTAGAAACTAAAAAATAAGTAAGAAGTAAGATTTAAGATATAATATTTAGTGTTAGTAAGAAAACTCCAAAAAACAAATGTCAAATAAATTCCAATTCTCAAAACTCCAATTTTCAAAACCGTTTGTATATTAGGTAATTGTAATTTGTGATTTATTTGAGATTTGAAACTTGAAATTTGTTATTTTTAAAATATGTAGTTTTCTTAGAGTTACTATTTAATGGATAAATGCGAAATATTATTATATTACCTTAAATCCGCAAGTTTATCTTTAAGTACTTGTAGGTGAAAACACCTGCAAGAGGCAGGGTGCGTCAGTCATGTGTTTTCACCTGACTGGTAAACAACAAATTAACTTATAATCTGCGAATTTTAGGAATTACACTAAAACTCCAAAAATATTAAATAATAACCGCTTTGAAATATCTTATTGCAGGTCTTGGCAATATCGGCGAAAAGTATCAAAATACACGTCATAATATAGGTTTTTTAATATTGGATTCTCTTGCAAGAGAGTCCAATATTATTTTTGAGGAAGACCGTCTGGCATATAAAGCTACTTATAAATTTAAGTCAAGGACTTTTATTCTAATAAAACCTACAACATTCATGAATTTGAGTGGAAAAGCAATTAATTATTGGCTTCAAAAAGAAAAAATCGAACCACAAAATCTTTTAGTCATTGTTGACGATTTAGCACTTCCGTTTGGTACAATCAGAATAAGGCAAAAAGGTGGCGATGGCGGACACAATGGATTATTAGATATAACTCAAGTAATTGGTTCTAATAATTTTTCCAGAATGAGGTTTGGAATTGGAAATGAATTTAATAAAGGAAGTCAGATAAATTATGTACTCGGAGATATTACTTCTGAAGAAAATAAAATTTTAAACGACCGTTACGAAGTTTGTAAAAATATTATTCGTAGTTTTGGAACACTGGGAATTGAAAAAACTATGAATCAATTCAATAATAAATAATTAGATAATAATTTTATCTGGCAGACAGATTGAAAAAATTAATGTATTGTGATGATTTATCTCCAAATGCTTCAACTTTTTTATCAGTAATTTTATATGTGCATCGTTCACCAACAATTCCAGAAAAGAACACTTCATATTCTTTTCCTGCTTCATCTATCATTATAACATTCGCAAGATTTTTATTAACTTGTGATGCTTCTAAGCTTATGTTACAAATCGGACAATAAAAAGAAATTAAATCGCCTTGCTCAAACTTAAAATCGACATGATTTATAACTGAATAATCTCCAATTTTCGGACTTAAAAGAACTAATCCTCTTTTGTGCGTTTTTGTTTTTGCTGCAAAAATAATATTTTCACCTACATTCAAATAACCTCTGCAATGAGGACATAAATAGTTGCTTTTCATTATTTTAGTATTTAATATTCATTCTTTACAAATTTTGGAAAAATTAATCTAATAAAAAAACTTTTTTGATAAAACTATGATTAATAATGAACAATTGACAATATTGAGATTAATTAGTGTACTAAAAACTGAAACCCAACTTGTAAACCACTAATATCTTTTAAATTATAATAATTTTGATACATTCCACCAATTATAAAATAACCATTTAAGTGCTTATAATTTATAGCTTTAATTTTTGCACTTAACGAAATTTCTGAATAAATATCAATTAAATTAGCATAATCAGCAGCATATCGACCTTCAAATAAGAAACTCATTTTATTATCAAAGAATTTTGTTTCAACACTCAAAAGGTGTTCATTATAAGCTGAATTACCCATTAAATCGAATAAAAGACCTGTACCAAATCGTAAATTTACTTTTTCGGCAGGAAAAGTATTAAACTCTATAATTTGCCATTCCAAAAATTGGTCTGTTGAAGAAGTGCTAAAAGAACTTCCTTGATTAAATCTTAACTCTGTTGAAAAAATACCGGCAGTTCCTCTAATCCTGGGTAAAACACTTAATCTATTATCTGTTCCTCCCGCAGCCAAAAACATAGCTTCAAAAGATAATGCTTCTGGATAAGTTTCCAAATTATCTAATAAATACTCATGATGGTCTGCCATTACATCTATAAGAAAATAAGCAGCTTCACTAAAAACAATTGTGATACACGCAGCAGCACATCCATCAGTTTCGGGAGTACCAACTACTATATCATTAATTTTATTATTCGATAATTTTGAGTTTGACTTTTTTTGAGCAATAACTACTAATGAGCTAATTGTTAGGATAATAATAAATATTTTTTTCATTCTTGCTAATTTAAAAGTCGATTTTAAAGCAAATTTTGTTCCAATTATACAAACTTACATAAATTGTTTTTAATTCTTCATTTGGCTTTTGATAATGAGAAAACATTTTCCAAAATTCTATTTTTCTTTCATTTAGGGTGTTTATGCCTGTTTTATATAAAAAATTATTTCGGCTATCAATTTTATTTGTTTCGATAGCAAATAAATTTGAATAACCTATTATGAGTGAAAACAATAAGTATATAAATAGAAATCGCATTAATTAGTGTAAATTATTTATGTGTAAATATATTTAAAAATGCAGTAGATAAAATAATACACGTTAAAATTTTTGTTATAATTGAAATTCGATAATAAAAAATGAGGACGCATATAATTATAAGATTAGTAATTGGTTTAAGTTTATTGTTTTTTTTTGAAGAGGTATTTTCAATTAATAAATCAAAAAACGACTCGTTATGCAATATTGATTATTTTCGGCAGAAGAAGTTAGGATTTACGTATGATTTTGCCATAACTTCAGAAAATATGTTATATGAATATGAAACTTATAAACCACAACTTTTTCAGATTGTATATTCAATTCCGTTATCCAAAAAATTAAAAAGAAAATTTTATTCAATAAATATTATTCCTCAAATTAATAGTGCTTTGGTTACAAATAAATTCAAAGAAATGTATGATTTTGAGTTTGGAACTAATTTTGAGTTTTCATATAATTATGTTGTAAATCAAAATATTGCTTTATTTACTGCAATTGGAATAGGTCCGCATTATATATCACACGATAGAGGAAGACAAGCCGGAGGTTTCCTTTTTAGTGATAATTTCATTGTCGGACTCAGATATAAATTTGATGATGATACAGAAATAAAACTGCATTTTAAGTTCAGGCACATGTCTAATGCAAATATGAAATTACCTAATTGGGGAATTAATAATTTTTTTATTGGAGGAACATTTTTTAAAAAAATTAACTTTTAATTATTCAATTGAAAAGCTTCCATTAATAATTTTCCCATTCTCGTCCCATTCCTTTCCCGAAACAAATTTACCGTTATTATAAATTGCTTCTTTTTTCTTTTTTTCATTTTGATGATACCAAACAGCTTTTCCGTCTAAACAATCATTTTTATAGTGTGTTTCGGATTGTTTTTTGCCATCTTTAAACCAATAAATAGTTTTTCCATTTTTTTGATTATTGAAATATTCCGATTCACGTTTAACTTTTCCGTCTTTATAATACCAAGTCCATTTCCCAATCATTTTGCCATTTTGATAAGTTCCTTCTTTACCTATTATATTTTCTTGAGGATAATTTTCGGTATATTTTCCAGTAAATAATTCTGAAGTTTTTTTAATATATACGATACCACCTATTTCAGTCAATAAATCAGGAGTTGCATTTTGTGCAAATACTGATAAACCAGAAAATATAAAAAAAATAATTAGTTGAATTTTAAGAAAAATCATAAAAAAAAAGGGCTAAAGCCCTTAATTTTATTTAGCAATTCGTTGAAGCCATTTCAGCATGAATATCATTGTAAACATTGATATACAACATGCAACAACAAATACTGTCCAAACCATCCAAATAGGAATACTTTCGTAAAGTACAGCTCCAATAAAGAGTAATTGATTTCCAACTGCAGTTGCTCCAAGCCAACCACCTTGCATAATTCCTTGATATTTAGGAGGTGCAACTTTTGACACAAACGATATTCCAAGAGGACTTATAAATAATTCAGCTACAGTTAAAATAAAATATGTTCCCATTAACAAAAATGATGATGCACGTAACGATTCGGCTAATGGAACTCCACCTTGTTCAGGGTCAACAGATGAATAAAAAGGCAAATCGTATAAAAATGAACCTAATGCCATAACTGCAAAACCTAATGCAGCTATTCCCATACCAATGGCAATTTTTTTAGGAGTTGAAGGCTCTTTTCCTTTAGCTCTTAGCCAACCAAAAAGTGCAATAATAATTGGTGTTAGAAATACAACAAAAAATGGATTCATTGATTGGAAAATTTCAGCAGAAATGTCCCAATTGAAAACTTTCAAAAAAGTATAATCTCTTGCAAAGAAAGTTAATGTTAATCCGTTCTGATGGAACGAAAACCAAAAGAAAATAACTACACCGAAAACAGCTATTAACGCATAAATACGTTGTTTAACCTCTTTCGCATCCATAACTATTGTATTTGCATCAGCAGCAGACTTGTCTGAAACTACTTTTTTAGCATTTGGTAAGTTTTTTTTGTTTACCATGTAAATAACTAATGAAATAGCCATTGCAAAAATTGCAACTCCAAAAGCATAGTGAAAACCGGTTGTAAAAACATTTAAATAATTATTTGAAAATGCTGTTAAATCATTTACTAAAAACGAACCGCTAACAGATTGTGCCAATTCTGAAAATTTAGTTGTTGCTTCTGTATTCATTGTCCCACTTAAATACGAATGGCAAAGTGCCGGAAGGTCTGAGTTATAAGCTAATTCATGTCTTGATAACCACCAATTTCTTACTCCAACAGCTGCAAAAGGGGCAAATATAGCTCCAACATTAATAAACATATAAAATAAAGAAAAACCGGAATCTCTTAATTTTGAATATTTATCATTATCATACATTTGACCAACTAAAGCCTGAAGATTTCCTTTAAAAAGTCCATTTCCAAAAGCTATTACAAATAATCCAATACAAGTCAAAGTTAAATACAAAGGTAAATTAGGAGAAGGTGTTGGTGATGGAATTGCAATAAGAAAATAGCCCAACGACATAATTACTAAACCCGTAAGAATAGTTCCTTTATAATTTCTGGTTTTATCGGCAATTAATCCTCCAACAAAAGCAAGAATATAAATAGAAAAGTAAAAAGTAGCATAAATATAACCGGCATTTTTACCATCAAGTCCGAATTTTGCTTGAAGAAACAATGCTAATATTGCCATCATGGTATAAAAACCAAAGCGTTCGCCCATATTAGCTAATGCAGACGCTATCAAACCTTTTGGATGTCCTTTAAACATAATTAATGAAAATTAAATTTTAATTAAATAAAAAAAGTTTACAAATATATAAATCTTTTTCTTTTAAAAAATTCCAAATTAATAGTATAAACAACATAATTAAAAATATTAAACTATAAATTAGTTTTTTATTTAAATTTAACCTCACTATTTTTGTTAAATTATAAGTTATTTTTTAAGAAGCTCGAATGAAAATTTTAAATAAAGAACAAATACTCGAAGCCGATAAATTTACAATTCAGAATGAACCGGTTTTATCAATTGATTTGATGGAACGGGCTTCCGAAAAATGTTGCAAATGGATAAGAAAAAATATATATTTTGATTCAAAAATTATTATTTTCTGCGGAATTGGAAATAATGGAGGAGATGGACTTGCAATTGCACGACAGTTGAAAGAATTTAAAAAGGAGGTATATATTTTCCCTGATAAAGACAATTATTCAGAAGATTTTAAAACAAATTTTGAAAAATTATCTAAAGCAAATATTTCAATTAAAACTATTCGAAACATAAATTCTATTAAAGAAATTAACCCTAAAGATGTAATAATTGATGCAATTTTTGGAAGTGGATTAAATCGCCCTGTCAACGGAATTTATGGCGAAACTATAAATAAAATAAATAAATCGGGCTGTAAAATTATATCAATCGATATTCCTTCAGGTCTTTTTTGCGATTCAAATTCTACTTCCGAAAATATAATTAAAGCTGATTATACCCTTACTTTTCAATTTCCAAAATTATCGTTCTTGTTTTCAGAAAATGAACAATATACCGGCACTTGGAAGGTGTTAGACATTGGACTTCATAAAGAATTTATTGTTCATGTAAAAACTTCAAATTATTATATCACAAAAGCTGAAATAAGTAACAAAATTATTACACGAAAAAAATTCTCACATAAAGGAAATTTTGGTCACGCATTGCTAATTGCCGGAAGTTTTGGAAAAATGGGTGCTGCTGTTTTGGCTTCAAAATCTTGCTTAAAAAGTGGTGTTGGATTGCTTACAACTCATATTCCGAAAGTTGGTTACGATATAATGCAGACTTCCATTCCCGAAGCAATGGTAAGTGTTTCAAATTCAAAAAATGAAATTACTTCATTTCCTCATTTAGAAAAATTTTCTGCTATAGCTATTGGTCCCGGAATTGGCACATCAAAAATTACTCAAATTGAACTAAAAAAATTTCTTGAATTGTGTAAAAAACCTTTAGTTCTTGATGCAGATGCCCTAAATATTATATCCAAAAATAAAACTCTTTTAAATTTTCTTCCCGAAAATACAATCCTCACTCCTCACCCACGTGAATTCGACAGATTAACTAAAAAACATGAAAGCGGATACGAAAGATATTTATCTCAAATTGAGTTCTCTAAAAAATTTAATGTTATAGTAATTTTAAAAGGTGCAAATACCTCAATTAGTTGTCCTGATGGAATTTGCTACTTTAATTCGACAGGAAATCCCGGTATGTCAACAGCCGGAAGCGGCGATGTTTTAACCGGAATAATATTATCTTTGCTTTCGCAAGGATATTCGCCAGTTAATTCGGCAATAACAGGAGTTTATATTCATGGTTTGGCTGGCGATATTGCTTGTAAAAATGAATCTTACGAATCGTTAATTGCCGGTGATATAATAAATAATTTAGGAAAAGCTTTTAAGGAATTTAGGATTTAGAATGAAGGAATGGTTAAATGGCTAAATTGTTAAATGGTTGCTACGCAGTTTAACGCTTCGACAATAAAACAATTTAACAATGTATCAATTTAACAATGTATCAATTTAACCATGTAACAATGTAACAATTTAACAATATAACAATGTATATCAAACAAAAACAAATGAATAGATACTTAGTAGTTGTTTTAATCTTTTCGATTTTATTGTCGTGTAAAACATCGCTTAATGTTACCAATATTAATAATGCAGAAAAATACGAGGCAAAATCGTTAATGTATTATTTACCCGAAACAGTTATTAAAATTGATGTTGAGGTAACTCGAACAGTTTTCACAAAAGGTAAATTTAATGAATTTGCCGAGAAATATTTAAATATTGAAAACGCTGAAAAAACTGATTTTGTAAAATATCAATTATCTGATATTGACATAGATTCGTATGGCGAACCAGATTATAATAATGGTTTTATTATTACCGGAAAAGCTTTAACTGATTTAAAAATTAATGTAACCGATAATTTTCTTTTAGCCGGGATAAACAATAAAGCTGAAAATTATTCGGAATCAATTAACCCAACTTCGTTTTTAATCGAGAAGGAATCTGAAAAGTTTTTTTTCACAGATTTAACATCAAAAAGAGCTTTAAATGAAACAGAAGATACTGTTTATAAAAGAATTAAACAGGATTCTGTATTTATAAAAGTTCCTATTATTAAAAAACAAACTGGAATAAAAACCTCTGAAATAAAAGCCGAAGATGCAGCCAATTTAATTATTAAAATAAGAAAAAAACGTTTAAAATTATTATACGGCGAAGTAGAATCAAAAATCGAAGAAGTATCAATTAAAGATATGGTTGATGGACTTAACAGTATAGAAAAGAACTATTTAGAATTATTTATCGGACACACAGAAGTTGATACGCTTAATTACAGTTTCGAGTTTACACCAAATAATAGTCAGGAACTTACAAACAATATTTTGTTTTATTTCTCCGAAAAATATGGAATAAATTCAACGAATATAAAAGGATATGAACCTGTAACAATAAAAATATTAAAATGTGGAAAAACCAACATCATAGAAAGTTATAAAGCTAAAAACACTGTTCAGAACAAAAGTAACGGGTTATTCTATCGAATTCCAGATTGTGGAGTTGTACAAGTTTTTAAGAATACCGATTTAGTTGCAAATAAAAAAATATTAGTAGCTCAATTTGGCACTACTGCTGAAATTCCTTCTGAAATATTATCTAAAAAAAATATTAAAATAGAAATTAATCCAAAATTAGGCAGTTTAAAGAGCATTGAATAGTTTTTCAATTGCAATATTCGGGATTTGAAATTTTGTGATTCAAAACACAAGATACACGATAAAAAAATAAGTTGAAGCCGGCTTAAACATTTGCAATTAAAGATGAGCCACAGTTTAACTTTGATTAAACAGATAAAACTGTTTGTAATTATTCTAAATTACCAAAAATAGAAACCTTTTTTCTAAGAATTTCGTATTAAATTTGTTTAACTTTTAAAATAAAAAATCATGAAAAAACTAACTATTTATCTGACAATTTATCTATACTTCTTTAGCCTGATTGGCTTTGCACAACAATTAATTGTTGATCCATATTCTAATTTAAGCGGCAAAACGCTAGACGCACTTTCTGGAGGAGAAACTGCTTACGACGGAGAGTATCAAATTTTCCTATATAAACTATTTTGGATTAATTTACCTGGTAGTTCGTCATTCAAAGTTGAAGTAGTTTCTTTTCCATTTATACCACCTAATATTTTTACTACTGGCGATGCTAATGGTAGTACTACAACAAGAGATTTTGTATTACCTAATATGAATAATTATGGCAATGTAGATGTTTGTAGTGGTAAAGGTACTGGATGGAATAATTTATTATTTAAAGATATGGAAAAATCAGGTTTTTGTTATAATCAAACTGATTGTTCTGATTGTTTTGGTAGTAATAGTGGATTTTCATCTCAAATGGGGTTAGCGAGTTGTTCTTTTATATGGAACGGGGCATTAACTAGTTCCACAAATAGGAAAAATTTTCCTCATACAGTTTTAAAAATAACTTTATATAAACACGAAAATAACTTACTATCTGAAATCATTGACTCTTTATCATTTATATATGACAACACAAGAGGTAAAATGCAATACTACCCATTTATCGCATCAAATACTACCACACAGTCAACTGGTATATACGATGTCTATTTTGAGCCAAGAATATTTTATACCTCTGGTCATACCTATGCCGAAACATCTAATTCAAGTTGGTTTAATTATGGAACTGTTTCAAGTGGAACTATAAATTATTTTCCTTATAAAGATATAAAAAATTCAAATTTCATAAATCAACTATATCCATCCGATAATTCAAATTTATTTATCAATGGTTCTACTTATAATTATATGCACCCTGCCCCTTATACTGTTTTTACTAGTTATTTACAAGGCGATGATGGGGGTTGTTTTGCTGGTTATGAAGGTTTGTATTGTACTGAAAAATCTGGCATTAAACACAAATATAATATTGATAAACCAATTGATTTAACCATAATAAATTCTGTTGAAAAAGTAATATATAATCCTTCTGAAACTCATATTACAACTGATTTATACTTCCCATCTGGTTATACGTTTAAAACTGTTTATGGGCAATTGCCCGAAAGAACATCTGTAGAATCTTTAGATAATGGATTATATGAAGACCAACGTGATATTTTAGTGCCAAGCGACAAACAATCGGTATATTATGTTGAAAACGGAGCAACTCTTGCAATAGAGCCATGTGTTACTATAATGGATGCCGAATTTATTGTAGAAAGTGGAGCTACGCTAATTTACGACCCTGCAAGAACTTATGGGAACTTTACAATTCAATCGCCTACAGCAGGAACAATAAATACTGACCTTTCAAATTTTCCACCAAATTATGGAACATGTAACCAACTCTGCTATGATGTTGCATATTACAATGTTATAAATAAAGATATTACTGTAAGCGAAACATGGACTACAGCAAATTTACTTACGTTATTTCCAACGAGTGTTAATAATACAGTAACTATAGGTGGGACTCTTACGGTAAAATCAGGCAAAACATTAACAATAAATAGTGGAATAAGATTAGAATTTGGACAAATCGGAAAAATAATTGTAGAACCTAATGCAAAACTTATTGTAAATGGTACTGCTACAAGCAAAGTAATATTTACAAATGCCTGTAAAGAAATGTGGAAGGGTATTGAAGTATGGGGCGACCCAAGTTTATCGCAATATCCTCCAACAAATTCACCTCAGGGATATGTAAAATTAAATTATGTAACATTTGAAAATTCACTTAACGGAATTGTTTCAAAAAATCCTGATATTGACGATTATACACCTGTGTATGATGGTGGAGGAATTATCATAGCAACAAATACCGATTTTTTAAATAACCATTGTGCTATTCAGTTTTATCCGTTTATTAATATTAATACATTAGGCAATGTATCTAACAATTTAAGCTATTTCAATAACTGTATTTTTGAAACTAATAATAACTATATGTTCGATTATGCAATGAAAATTGACCACAAACGCCGTGCACCTGAAAAATTAGTTTACTTATGGGATGTGAAAAATGTAAGTTTTGCAAAATGTACGTTTCGTAACAATGTAACACAACCATTTGAACCACATTTAAGAGGTATAGCAATGCAACTTTTTGATGCTTCAATACAGCTTAATATGCCCCCAACATTACCATCAATAAATGCCAATAAATTTACTGGTTTTTCTGATGCTATCTGGTCTGAAAGTTCATCAGGAGGAGAATTTATTAAAATAGACGGTTGTATTTTTAATAATAATATTTATAGTATTGTTATGGATGGTGTACTTTCTTCAAAAATAGTACGCAATACTATAAATATACCACCTTCCGAAACAACTATTGTTGCAGATGATATTGACAGCAAAGGATACGACAGCCCCGCAGGTATATACATGAGGCTTTGCTCTGGCTATCATATAGAAGAAAACAGTTTTACTGCAAGTTCTGTAGGAACAGGGCAGGGAAATTTTGGAATAATTACCAACTCAACTACAGATGCCAATGGCGAAAACGGCTATGGAAATATTTACCGCAACACTTTTTCGGGTGTAAAAACTGCTACTCAATTTGAATACA
>Ga0154360_1194_pt1 | contig 21123 bp, 18 predicted proteins | sample RifGroA2_FD_115888 | JGI IMG/M metagenome (GOLD analysis project Ga0154360, IMG submission 115888) | Bacteroidetes bacterium GWA2_30_7 | reverse complement strand
CATCTGGTTTTATTGATAAAGTGTTTTCGAGAAATGAAAAGCCGGTTACAATAGAATCTCCTTTTTGCTCAACAAGTTTTTCAAAGTTTATTGACCGTCCATCAAGTCGGGCAGGAGTACCTGTTTTCATTCTGCCTGATGAAATTCCGAACGATTTTAATTGTTCAGTAATATTAAATGAGGATAATTCTCCGGTTCTTCCGCCTAAATAATTATTTGTTCCAACATGAATTTTTCCGTTTAAAAAAGTTCCGTTTGTAAGTACAACAGTTTTTGATTTAAATTCTGCACCAATTATTGTTTTAACTCCAACACATATATTGTTTTCGATTAAAAGCGAAAAAACAACATCTTGCCAAATGTCTAAATTTGGAATATTTTCGAGAATACTTCTCCAAACTAACGAAAATTCTGTTTTGTCGTTTTGAGAGCGAGGACTCCACATTGCCGGACCTTTAGATTTATTCAGCATACGGAATTGGATTAGAGTTTTATCTGAAACAATTCCGGTTAAACCTCCAAGTGCATCAATCTCTCTAACTATTTGTCCTTTAGCTATTCCGCCGATAGCAGGATTACACGACATTTGAGCAAATTTTGCCATGTCCATTGTTATCAATAGTACTTTTGAACCCATTTTAGCAGAGGCTGCTGCAGCTTCGCATCCTGCATGTCCGGCACCAACAACAATTATATCATAAGTATCAATCATATTATTTCTTTGTATTTTTTCAAATACAAGTTTTCAAATTTAGTCATTTCTGCTTTTTCTTTTACAGATTTATCATTAATTCCAATTAAATGTAAAAAGCCATGAACTATTACTCTAAGTGTTTCTATATCTGTAGGTTGATTTAGGCTTTTAGCGTTTTCATAAACTCTTTCGAGGCTAATAAATAAATCGCCTGAAACGTTATTTTCTTCGTTGTAGTTAAATGTAATAATATCAGTATAGTAGTCGTGGTTCAAATACTTTTTATTTATCTCTAGCAAGTATTCATCTTTACAGAAAATAACGGAAATATTTCCTAATTTTTTTTTGAAATCAAAAGCAATGCACTTAATAAGAGAATTGATTTTTTTTTTATTAAGTAGAGGAGGTTTAATTTGCTCAGAATAGAAACTAATCACAATTTTATTTTAATATAAAATGCAGATTTACAATTGTTCCGTTTTTTTCAAATGAAATATTATCTGATAATTTACTCATAAGAAATACACCTCGTCCGTGTGGTTTTTCAATATTCTCAAGAATAGTTGGGTCAGGAACTTTGTTATAATCAAATCCATTTCCTTCGTCGCGAATTGTGAAAATTATATCGTTATCTTTAATAAGATATGAAAAATGAACATTCTTTTGTGGGTCTAATTTGTTGCCATGTAAAATAGCATTGTTAACTGCCTCTATAATAGCAATTAAGATGTTTCCATAAAGGTCTGAAGAAATTTTGTATGATGCTGAAATATCATCTATTACTTTTTCTACTAATGATAAATTTTCGATTTTAGATGCAATAGTTAATGCGTTAACGGGCTTAATATCTGCAAATTCAGTCTTCATTTTTATTTAATTTTAATAGATATTCTTTGTAAATATCCATGTAATATTTATTCAACTCAATATTTGATAAATTTAGCAATTCATTGAACTGCGAATTTAACTCTTTATACTTAAAAATTTCATTAGGGTTACGAAATTCTTCATTTTTCGCTTCTTTTGACTCTCTTTTTTTATCAATCTCTCTTTCGAAGTCAGATTTTTCGGCTTCCAGTAGGCGAGTAAGAATTAATTCCTGACGTTTTACAAGTTGTGGAGTTATATTTTTATTAATTAAATCTTTAAGATTTTGTTCATTTAATTGTGATATTTCGTTCAGCTTTTTCATACCCTCTGGACTCAGTGATGACTTAGTTTTTAAGTCATTAAGAGTTTTATTGAATATTTCTTGCTGTGCCATCATCTTTGCAATTTGTTTGTTCATCGCATTTTTATCGAATTGATTTCCTTTGCCGTCGCCTTTTTTCATTTGCTCAATCATTTGCTCCATTTGAGATTTAAGCGATTGTTGCGATTTTTTCATTCCAGGCATCGGATTGTTCGATGGATTTGGCTTATTGCATTGCGAATTTCCTTGTTTTTGTTGCTGATTCATTTGTTCCTGCATTTGTTTTAAAATTTCATTTAAAAGCAATGCGAGGTTGTTCGCCGAAGTCATTACAAATTGTTGGTCGGATTTAACATTTTGAATACGAGTGTCTTCAAAATCTGTTTTGATTTTTAGTATATTTTGTTCGATTTCGGATATTTCTTTATTAATTGCACTAGAAATCATTGGCGATTTTTTAGAAAGCGAATATAGTGAATCTTTTATTATTGAGAAGTCATCTGATATTTTTAATTGGTCTCGTTTATATTCGTCGAGTTTTGGGTCTTTATAGTTTACATTCTGAATAGAAACCATCAGGGCTTCCTGATTGAATGAAAAATGAACAAGGTTATCAATTATTTGTCGTAAATCGTCCATGTTTTGCATTTCCTGTGCACTTTGATTTTGTTGCATCATATCTTTCATATTCTGAGCTAAATCTTTCATTTTATCGGAAGCAGATTTTTGACTTTTGGATGCTTTTTTACTATTATTTTTATCAAGATTCTGTTTTGCATCATTCATCTGATTTTTAATATCTTTGAATTCTTCAGAGAAATTTTTTAGTTTTTCGGGTTCTTCAAGCTCTGAATTTTTTTCTTGTAATTTTTCGTATTCTTTTTCAAGTTTTTCGAGTTCTTCTGAATGTTTTTCTTGTTCTTTTTTTAAACTGTCAGAAGGCGTTTTAGACTCATCAGTTTTGTTTGAAAGTTCATCGTGTTTTTCTGCTAATTTTTCAAGCTCCTGAGCTGTTTCTTCAATCTTTTTTTCAAGCTCCATTTTTTTCAAAAGCTCTAAGTCTTTTTCGAGTTGTTTTGCTAAATCTTCCATCGACATTTCCATTTTCTCGGTAAGCTCATTCATCTTTTTCTCGTCCATTTTATTCATCAGAGATTGAAGCTCTTCGAACATTTTTTTTAATTCATCGTCCATCAGATTATTGAGCAATTCTTCAATTTGCTTTTGTTTTTCGAGTAATTCTTTTTGTTCTTCGGTAAGCTGAGAGCTGAACTCATTAGATAATTGATTTTCTGCCTGCATTTCAAATATTTTCTTCTCAAGCTGTTCTTGTTTTTTGATAATGTCTTCTATTTTCTTTGTTTTTTCCCATTCGGTCATATCCTTATTGAGCATATCTTTTTTAAGGTCAGATACTTGCTTTTGTAATTCTTCGGCTAATTTTTGACTGTCGGAAAGTTTAGATTGTGCTGATTCTGATGCTTCGTCTTTTTGCTTTTTAAGTTCGTCTCTAGAAATTAACTTGTATTCAAATAATTGACTTTTAGTTGATTTGCTGCCACTAATTTTATCGTTATCAGATACTTCGAAATAATACTCAATGTTATTAGCTTCGGCAGAATTAATATTGCTAAAATCGAAAGTGTAATAAAATTCCTGAGAAGTAAGTGTTTTGTTAATAGTAATGAATTGTTTTAATGATTTATTTTGACCAGGTATAGTATATATAAAATTAAGATTTTCAAATCCATAATCATCGTTAATTAATCCTTTAAAATAAAATAAATTTTTGTTTATCGAATCCTGAACCGATAATATTTTAATTGATGGATATAAGTCGGGAACTACTTTAATATAATATTTTAAAATTATTTGATTTGCAAAGAAATTGTTTGATGCAACTATCTTATAATCTGACGATTCAAGAATTTGTTTTTCGTAATTAAATGAATTTTCAGAACCCATATTTACATTAAATTTTGCAGAATCGTTAAATAGAATTTGCAGTACAGAAATATCGGCAGTTTTAAAATCCCATCTGACTTTTGAGCCTACCGGAACTGTAATATCTCCGGTGTTTTCAACAATATTGTCTTTTTCGCCGGTATATTCAGGAACATCTATAAATATTTTAAAATCAAGTACATTTGGAGATGGTAGTATATTGAGTGTATATTTTTGTGAATTTATATCGCCTGATGAAAGAGAAAAGCTTAACGAAGTGTTTAAATTTTTGAATGTATATTCGAATGAATTTATGCTTTTTTTTGAAAGAATAAACTGATTGTTAGAATAATGTATTTTGACGTTTTCGGGAATAACATTGCCTTCTGTTGAAACTTTAATAGTAAAATCGTCTCCTTTTTTGCATGTTAATGAATCGTTTTCGATAATAAATTTAAATGGAGCTTCGGGTTCAAAGTAAATGCTGTGATTTATAATTCGCTTAGAACCATCGAATAACACCGATGGATAAAAATAATTTAGTACAATTCCTAGAAAAAATATTATTAACAGATATCTGCCAAATTTCAGATTTTCCTTATATTTTATTGCTGTTTGAAAAGGGATTGGTTTAATAGATTCAATTCTAGTGTCAATACTTGCTAAAATAAGTTCTTTTGAATATAAGGAGTTTTCAGTTATTCTTAAAAGTTCGAGAGTGTTAATTAATTTATCCTGAAGGCTTCCGAAGTGTGTGGAGATAATTTTTGCTGCTTGAAAATGGTCAATTGTTTTGCCGATTTTTAATAATTTTAATAACGGAATTATTATTAAGGTTGAAATCACTATTAAAAACAGCCCAACAAGTGAATAAAAAATTATTGTTCGTGCAGTGATAGAAAAATTTCCGAAATATTCCGAAATAATTGCAAATAAATATGAAAATAAGATTATTGTAACGGAAATTATAGTTCCCTTTAATACCTGATTTTTATAGTATTTGCGGATAAAATAATCAAGTTTAGATAATATTATCTGATAATCATTTTTCATTCAATAACAACTATTTAATCTAGCAAATTTAGGAAATTTTTAGCATTGATAACATGAAACGAGATTTAGTTAACATAATATAACTGTAAAGTAGCGGTTTTGTTGTGTTTTAGTGAATTTTAATTGTACAATTTTGCTTGGCTCTTTGTTTAAATTATTATTTTTTAATCATCTAAAATATTTATCAAAATATAACTTTAACTTTAACAACTTTTTAAATCTTAAAAACATGAAGAATAAAACTTTATTAATTAGCATTTTATCTGCTGTAATACTTACTATTATGAGTTGTAATAACAAAAACGAAGTAAAAAAACCAGACTATAATTCTCAACTATTAAGTCTGATTAGCACAATTGAATCTACTGTTAATCCTTTATCAAAAGAAGTAAATTTAGCATATTTCGATGCTTCAATTTCGGGGAAAGATGAAGATTATCAGCGTTCTACACAAAAAGAAATTGAACTGAATACATTTTTCTCGAATAAAGAAATTTTTGAAAAACTAAAGTTTTTTAAAGATTCTGCAAACATAACCAATGATACCTTAAAAAGAGAACTGTTGGTTTTATACGATGAATTTATTTCAAATCAAGTTGATAAAGATAAACTAGAAAAGTCGGTAGTTTTACAAACAGCAATCGAACAAAAATATTCAACTTTTAGAGCAATGGTTAATAATAAAGCTCTTTCTGATAACGACATAGAAGAAATTCTTGCAACTTCAACCAAAACAGATGAGGTAAAAGCTGCTTGGCTTGCAAGTAAAGAGGTCGGAAAAGTTGTTAGTCAGGATATTATAACTCTTGTTAAACATAGAAACGAGATTGCGAAAGAGTTAGGATTTGAAAATTATCATACAATGTCGCTAACATTAAGTGAGCAAAAACCCGAAGAAATTGCGGCAATATTTGATGAACTTGATAATCTTACAAAACCTTCTTACATGTTGTTAAAGAGCGAAATAGATGATTATTTAGCTAAAAAATTTAATGTGAAAAAAGAAGATTTACAAGCTTGGCATTATCAAAACCGATATTTTCAGGAAGCTCCAAAAATGTACAATGTTGATTTGGATAAATATTATAAAAATCAGGATGTTGTAGCATTAACTATAAAGTTTTACAAGAGCATAGGAATTGAAATTGAAGATATGGTTGCTAAAAGCGATTTGTATGAAAAACCAGGCAAAAATCAACACGCTTACTGCACTAGTATTGATAAAGATGGCGATGTGAGAGTTTTATGCAATGTGAAAAATAATTCAAGCTGGATGAATACAATGTTACACGAATTTGGTCATGCAACTTACGATAAATATATTGATAGAAGTTTGCCATATTTCTTAAAAGACCCGGCTCATACATTTACTACCGAAGCAATTGCTATGATATTTGGAAGATTCGCTTCAAATCCTCAGTGGATAAAAGATGTAGTTGGAATTACTGACGAAGAAAAAGCGAAAATTGCTGAAGAAAGTTTCAAAATATTAAGACTTGAACAATTGGTTTTTAGTCGTTGGGTTCAGGTTATGTACAATTTTGAAAAAAATTTATATGCAAATCCTGACCAAGATTTGAACAAACTTTGGTGGGATATGGTTGAAAAATATCAAATGATTAAACGACCAGAAAACAGAAACGAACCAGATTGGGCAACCAAAATTCATATTGCAACTTCGCCATGTTATTATCATAACTATCTTCTTGGTGAATTACTTGCATCGCAGTTTTATAATACTATAGTTGAAAAAGTTATAAAATCGGATGATTTCAAAAATCAAAGTTTTTATGGAAATGCTGAGGTTGGAAAATATTTTATCGACAATGTTTTTAAACCGGCAAACAAATGGTTTTGGAACGATATGATTGAAAAAGCAACCGGCGAAAAACTTACAGCAAAATATTATGCTAAACAGTTTGTGAACTAATAATATGGGTACTTCGTCAGTCTAAGTGTTAGTAATTTATGATTCTTTATTGTCCTTAACAATTACAATAAAATCGTCTTCAGTTTTCAAGTATCCGTAATCGTAGCAAAAGAAATATGTTGTGTTTTTTTTGGTATTGTATTGATGTGTATGAAACGAAAAGTTAAAACCAGATTCAGCCAATTGCGAATATTTAATTTTTGCTTTTCCGTTTGGAGATAATTCCATTAATATTCTACGATTTTTTCGTAAAACATTATTAATCCGCCTCATCAAATTATTAGAATCGCTCTTGTTCTTGTTATTAAAGAGGTTACGGCATTGGTCGTCGCAGAATTTTTTATCGGCTCTTCCGTTAAATGTTTCACCACATTCGAGACAAGTTTTCTTTTCCATGGTTGTAATTTTTTTCAAATATATTGATACTGATTTGGTTTTCAAAATTAGAATGTTTGAGTCTTTGAACAAAAGTTTTTGTTGGAAATTAAAATTTGACACTTAATTTGACTTTTGTCAAATTTTGGGGGAATTTGACATTATGGGATTTAAAGTGTTTTTCGTTGCAGAGTTTTTTATTGGCTCTTCCGTTAATTGTTTCATCATATTCGAGACAAGTTTTCTTTTCCATGTGTATAATTTTTTTCAAATAGAATATTCAGATTAGGCTTAAAAAATCATTTTTTATTCGAAAGTTAATTAAATTGTATAATTTTAAATACGTTAAAAAATTGACATTATTCCGACTTTAAGAATTTGTAACTCTTTTATATATCAATTGATATGAGTACAGTTTTTTCATCTTTTCTTTTTTGGAAATCGTCTTTCTGTGCTTAAGTACTCCAATTCTTTCAGTTTGTCAAAGTCCACAGAAACTTCTATTTTTTTATTATTTATAAATATTTTGTTATCGTTTAGTAAGTCATAAAGACCAATTTCTTCTTTAACATACTCCTCCAAATCTTTGCCGTCAATTTCTACTGCAATAAAGTCTTTATCTACTTCTTTGGGTTCCCCAATTAAGTATTTATTATAGTTGAACTTATACAAGATTATCGCAATAGTCCCATACCGGATTAAGTTTAGGCTTTTATTAATAATTTCAGTATCGTTGCTCGTGTCAATTTGTGTCCAAGGCACTTCAATACAAACCAATTTAAGCTCATCATTAAATCTAATAGATTTTATTTCAATTTTTCTCTTTTTGCACTCTGAAAAAAATATTTGACTAAGCAGATTTAATTTTGTTTTATTATCAAATGCCTTGAAATTAACGATTTTTTTTATTTTATTATCTAAATCGTCAAGAATCCCAAACCTTTGTTCTTTACTGATAATTTCATCAAGGAATTTCGTTGATAAAGAATTATTAGCTTTTATTATTTCAGTTGTGTCAAAACCTATTATCTCTATACAATTGTCAATTGCGTGAATAAAATCCATTAATTCTAAAGTTTTTATTCTAAGCGTTTCATTAGTCCATTTTTCAATATCTATTTTAGGAGGAGTACCTCTTTTAATATTTCTAAAGATAATTTCGTTGTTCTCATATATTATTCCTTCAGTTCCTGTATGAGAAATAGCATTTCTTACTATTGGGCTATATCCTTCTAAAAGATTAGTTTTATTTAATCTTGATTTAACAAATTCATATTTATTTCTCTCACCAAGTCCAAGATTTGTTTCTTGCATACTTATAAAAGTCCCTTCAATGAATTGAATAGTTGCTACTAATAAATTTATGTAAGGGTCAAATAAATCGGATACAATATTTCTATATGTATTTATTAAATGCGTTTGCTCATCTAAGCTATTTTCCTCATATTTACCTATATCTACCAACAATTTATATATTCTTGTTTTGTGAGGGATTATGTTTTCTCGGATTATATAAAAGTCAAAAAAGATATTGTTAATAAATTGAACCGTATCTATTTTTAACCCTTTATGAAGTAATTCAATAATTTGAATCATATAATTCTCTATCCTCTTAGGAGTTATACTTGAGTTAAGGATTTTATCATTTATTTCAGTAATAATTTCCTCATCTCTATCTGAAAAAATTGTCCTTAGTATAAGATGGTCTTTTATCTGCATTATCATTTCAAAATGGTTAAACTCTTTTAAATATTTATAAATCTACATAGTATTTAAAGTTTTTAAGTTATTTTTTCAAAGATAATTAAATAAATAATTCAAAATATTTTGCTAATCCAAAAACCCGTGTGCACCCGTTTACACCCGACTAAAAAACGTTTAAATCCATTTGTAATTGATTATTAACCGAATAAATTATTTTTTGCAAACAATCTTTGCATCAACAAATTAATTTTTAACAATTTTAAATCTAAATGTTATGGAAAATACAGTTAACAAAGTCGAACTTCAGGGTTTTGTAGGAATCAGCCCCGAACACATTAATTTTAAAGATGGTAACTCCATTTTAAAATTCTCGCTTGCTACAAACGAAAGTTATAAAGACAAAAAAGGCGAATGGCAAAAACAAACTACATGGCATAAAATCTTTATGATGAATGGAAATGCCGAAAAAGCTTCAAAACAAATTTGTCGAGGAAACCGTGTAAATATTATTGGTAAATTAGTTAATAAATCGTATGTAAATAAAGAAGGTAAAAAGGTTTATACAACTGAGATTTTTGCAATGAATTTTTCTTTGGTGGAAAAGAAACCCGAATAAATTGTAAATAGGCTACCGATTCACAGATTATTGATTAAGCCGATGGGTTATCTCATCGGCTTTTTATTTGTTTTTGCTTAATGTGAGTTTCTATTTCCTGTACTTTTCATCGTCCTGATGAAGAATTGTTAGGTAGTTATAATATCTTTCTTCGCTTATTATTCCTTTTTCAACAGCATTTTTTACAGCACAGCTCGGTTCGTTTACATGAATACAGTTATTGTATTGACATTTAGCAGATTCTTTAAAAATTTCAGGAAAATAATGGAATAAATCGTATTTGCCGAAATCAATTAGTCCAAAACCCTTAATACCAGGTGTGTCGATAATATAACCACCATAAGACAATTCAAACATTTCGGCAAAAGTTGTAGTATGTTTTCCTTTATTGTGTGAACTTGAAATAATTCCTGTTTTTTGATTAATAATTGGGTCAAATTTATTTATAAGCGAGGATTTGCCAACTCCTGAATTACCAGAAATAAGTGTGGTTTTATTATTTAGTTCTTCCTTTAATGTTTCAATATTAATATTTTCGATTACAGATATTTCTATACATTTATATCCAATTGCTGAATAAATTGTTTTAAGCTCTGATAATCTTTCTTTTAGCGTATCGTTATAAATGTCAATCTTGTTGAAAATTAATATAGTAGGGATACTGTAAGCTTCGGCTGTAATTAGAAATCTATCAATAAACATTGTAGTTGTTTCAGGCATTTTAAGAGTAACAAGCAAAAAAACCTGGTCGATATTTGCTGCAATTACTTGGCTTTCTTTAGAAAGATTTGAAGCTTTTCGAATAATGTAATTTTTTCGTTCAGATATTTCGGTTATAACGCCAGTATTATTATCCTCGAAATCGAACGAAACATTATCGCCAACCGCAACAGGATTAGTTGACCGAATATTACTAGTACGAAACTTACCCTTTATTCTACAATTAGTTATATGACCCGACTCGTCCCGAACATCGAACCAACTACCTGTTGATTTAATTACAATTCCTGTTTTCAAAATACATTTGTTTAAAGCTTTAAATGTATAAAAGATTAATTAGTGTTTCTAAGAAAACGGTGTATTTTTAGAAATACCAAATTTCAATCTTCAAAAATCAAATAAATACCAAATGACAAATACTTAATATCCAAACAGTTTTAAAAATTGTTATTTATTTGACATTTGTTTTTTGTTTTTTGGAGTTTTCTTATAAACACTATTTATAAAAAGTAATTATTTTAAGGTTTAGAGATTTTTCAAAAATAATCACGAATAAACTTCTCAAATAAAACTTCTGGTATTTTAAATTAATTTATAAGCAAAAATTTTATATATTCGTTTTATGAAAACTGAAAGCTATAATATTTTATCTGTAGATGGATTAAAACTTCATTTCATACATTGGCATTTGCCAAATCCAAAAGCAATTTTAGTTTTAATTCATGGAATTGGCGAACACTCAGGTCGATACAATTATTTGGCTTCCAGATTTGTAGCTGTTGGAATAAATGTGGTTTCAATGGATTATCGCGGGCATGGTCTTTCCGAAGGAAAACGCGGACATATAAATAGTTATTCTGAATTGTTAAACGATATTAATACATTATTCAAGGAAATTCCGTTAGAATATAAAAATCTTCCAATAATATTGTATGGACACAGCATGGGTGGGAATATTGCATTAAATTATACAATGCGAATGTGTCCATCAATAAATTTGCTTATTGCAACATCACCTTGGATTAGATTACCCAGGCAAATTCCGACATGGCTTAATTTTTTTGCAAAAATATTGAACAAAATATATCCATCGTTTACTCAACGGGTTACATTTCATTCATCTGAACTTACACACGATTTAGCAGTATTAGAAGAACACGGTCAAGATAATTTGAATCATGGTTTTATTTCACCGCGAATGTATTTTGAAATGTGTAAATCAGGAAATTATATATTAAAAAATTCGGAGAAATTAAAAAATAAAACTTTACTGATGCATGGGACACTCGATTGTATAACTTCTTCCAAAGCAACCGAAGAGTTTTCATTAAAAACTAAAAACTTCTCCACCTTTAAACTTTGGGATGGAATGTTTCACGAATTACACAATGAGATTGAAAAAGATGTAGTTATTGATTATGTAATAGATTGGATATTTAAAAATATTAATTACGACTGTGTTTAATGTAAATCCCAAATCCTAAATCGTAATATGTCAATTTTCAGAACCGAAATAGAAATTCCAAAATCTGATTTTAGAATAAGTCACGAAAATAATATTTTTTTGATTGGTTCGTGTTTTACCGAAAACATTGGACAAAAGCTGAATAACGCTGGTTTCAATGTCGAAATCAATAGTTTTGGCACTCAATACAATCCAATTTCAATAGCAAATTCTATAAAATTAATTATAGCAAAACTTCAACTTCAAAAAGATGATTTTATATTTCACGAAAATTTATGGAAAAGCTTTTACCATTACAGCTCATTTAATAGCCCGAACGAAAGCGAATTAATTGCTAAAGTTAATGATAAAATAAATTATGCAGATATTTTTTTAAAAAGCTCAAAATATTTAATCATAACATTTGGTACAGCATGGATTTATAGATATAAAAAAACAAATAAAATTGTTTCAAATTGTCATAAAATTCATGCAAATGAGTTCACTAGAGAATTATTATCGGTAGAAAATATTGTTGAAATATATACAGATTTAATTAATTCGGTAATCAGCTATAATTCAGACATTAAAATAATTTTTTCGGTAAGTCCGATTCGACATTTAAAAGACGGTGCTTTTGGAAATCAAATTAGCAAATCGACACTGATTTTAGCAATAAATACATTAATTAATAATTTTAATTGCACTTCGTATTTTCCTGCTTACGAAACCTTTATGGACGATTTGCGTGATTATCGTTTTTATGCCGAAGATATGCTTCATCCATCGCAAAGTGGAATTAATTATGTTTGGAAAAAATTTACAGAATCGTTGATGGATAAAGAAACTCTAATGATTATGTCAGAGGTTGAAAAACTTAATAAGTTTGTAACGCATCGTGTAAATAATAAAGATTCAGAAATGTATAAAAGCTTTAACAATACTATGAATAATAAGATTAAAGAATTGAAAACAAAATACCCTTTTATAAATCTATAACGAAATGAAAAAAATTAGATAATTACTTGTATTTAAATATTTTATTTTTTATTTTTGAAAAAAAACTACCATGAAAAGAGATATCGCCTTAACAAACGTAAGCTTTAACTTTTTAAGCAAATCTAGTGAATTTTTAAATCTGGTTTTAAATAATATTACAAGTTGTATTTTGCTATTGAATAAGCAAATGGAACTTCAAGCATATAACAATTGTTTAACAACTATTTTTTCTAATTCCGAAAATGAAGAAAAGCTTTATCAAAAATGTGGAAATGCTATTGGATGTGCATATTTAATTGAAGAAAACAAAGATTGTGGCGAAACCACTTTTTGCAATTGTTGCGAATTAAGGATTTCAGCTATTGAGTCGTATCTTAACGATAAGCCAATTTTTAAAGAAAGAATAACCAGACCTTATTATGATAAAAACAATATTAAGGTTATAAAACATTTACAATTTTCTACCAGACTTTTTCTGTTTGATAATGAACGATATATTATAATGATAATTGATGACATTACAAATCTTTGCGTAAAGAATTAATAATTAACCACAATCGAATGAAATGTACAATCAAAGCTTTAAATATTATTTGGTATCATTTTTTCAACTTATTCTGGTTTCGTTTGAAGCCGAAATAAACCGAATTGGTTGCAACTATTGAAATATTATAAAAATATACCTTTTATTGTTACATAAAATTGTTAAAAAAAATTGTATCACTAGCAATTTTCTTATTTTTGTATATTAATTTAATATAAATAAAAATAAGATGGAATTAAATGAGAAAATAATTCAAATTCTTAAAGAAATAAAACATCCTGAAATAGGCGGAGATATTGTTAGTTCGGGCATTTTTGAAAAAATCGAAATAAAAGAAAATCTTGTTACAATTTTTCTGAAATTTCCCAGACCAACAGACCCTTTTAAAAATAAAATAAAATTAATCTGCGAACAATCAGTTAAAAATGTTGTTCCCGAAAATTTCAGTGTTATAATTGATTTGAATGAGAAGAAAAAGATTGAACCACAGAAAAATAATATAGAGCAAATCAAGAATTTTATTGTAATTGCATCTGGTAAAGGCGGGGTAGGAAAGTCAACAATTTCGTCAAATCTGGCAGTTTCGTTAGCTAAAAAAGGATATAAAACAGGTTTAATTGATGCCGATGTTTTTGGTCCATCAATTCCAAAAATGTTTGGTCTGGAAAATGAAAAACCGATTGTTGAAACAATAAATGGAAAACATACAATTATTCCCTTTGAAAAGTATGGTGTCAAATTAAATTCAATTGGTTTTTTTGTAAATCCCAAAGACGCAACAATTTGGCGAGGTCCAATGGCATCAAATGCACTTACACAATTAATTATGGACACAAAATGGGGTGAGTTGGATTTTTTACTTTTCGACTTACCTCCCGGTACAAGCGACATTCATCTTTCATTAGTTCAGAATATGGCAATAACAGGAGCAGTTATTGTTAGCACTCCTCAACAAGTCGCTCTCGCTGATACAATTAAAGGCATTAATATGTTTAGAGAGGCTAAAATAAATGTCCCGATTTTAGGATTAGTCGAAAATATGTCGTGGTTTACAACATCAGAAATGCCAGATAAAAAATTCTATATTTTTGGAAGAGAAGGATGTAAAAATCTTGCAGAAAAAGAAAATATTCCTTTGCTGGGGCAGATTCCAATTGTTGAATCAATTTGCAAATCCGGAGATGATGGAATGCCGGTATGTTTAACTGATGATAAATTATTAAATAATTCATATAATGAACTTTGCGATAATTTTATTTCACAGCTAACCTTCAGAAATGAGAATGTAGAACCATCAAAAAAAGTAGAAATTCATAAATAAATTATAAACATGGAAAACGTAAATTATCCAGAATTTTTCAAAAAAATTACAGCTTCGTTAGAAAAAATACGACCTTACCTGCAAGCAGACGGTGGCGATATTACACTTGTTGAAGTAACAGAAGATTTGGTTGTAAAAGTTAAATTAATTGGAGCATGCGGAACTTGTCCATACAGTTTAATGACACTAAAAAATGGTGTAGAACAAGCTCTTAAAAGAGATATTCCTGAAGTAAAAAGTGTTGAGCAAGTATAATTTTTTGTTCCGCAAATTCACTAAAACTCAGTATAAAAGCAAAAGATAAAAGACCATGGACTAAAAGTCTATAATCTTCTACCTTCTAACCTCTAATTTCTACGTTCTAACGTCTTTCTTCTAATATCTATAATGGTCGGCTTTATATGGTCCGTTAACAGGAACACCAAGATAATCAGATTGATCTTTAGATAGTATAGTTAATTTAACTCCAATTTTAGCTAGATGTAATCTTGCAACTTCTTCGTCAAGATGTTTTGGCAAACGATAAACATCAATTTTATAATCTTTTTGCCATAATTCTAATTGAGCAAGAGTTTGATTAGTAAATGAATTGCTCATTACAAAAGATGGGTGGCCTGTTGCACAACCAAGATTTACAAGGCGACCTTCTGCTAATAAAAGAATTGAATGACCATCGGGGAAATAATATTGGTCAACTTGTGGTTTAACATTTACTTTTTTAACACCGGGATATTTTTCTAATTGTTCTACCTGAATTTCGTTGTCGAAATGTCCAATATTACAAATAATTGCCTGGTCTTTCATTTTCAGCATATGCTCCAAAGTAATAATGTCTTTATTGCCGGTAGTTGTAACATAAATGTTTCCTTCGGCAAGAGCATCTTCAACTGTTTTTACTTCAAAGCCTTCCATTGCTGCCTGTAATGCACAAATTGGGTCGATTTCGGTAACAATTACTCTTGCACCGTACGATTGCATTGATTTTGCACAGCCTTTTCCAACATCGCCATAACCACATACGACAACAACTTTACCTGCAAGCATTACATCTGTTGCTCGCTTAATTCCATCGGCTAAAGATTCGCGACAACCATAAAGATTATCAAATTTTGATTTTGTAACAGAGTCGTTTACATTGATTGCAGGAAATAATAACCTTCCTTCAGCCATCATTTGATAAAGACGATGAACTCCGGTTGTAGTTTCTTCAGAAACGCCACGAATTTTGTTAGCAATTTTTTGCCATTTTCCGTGATTATCGTTAAGATTAGATTTTAATTTTTTATAAAGTTCAACTTCGTCAGGACCGCCAGCTTTTTTGTTTAAAACATCTGGATTTTTTTCAGCAGCAAGACCAATATGAACCATCATTGTGGCATCACCGCCATCGTCAACTATTAAGTCTGGACCAGTTCCGTCTGGAAAGATTAAAGCTTGTTCTGTACACCACCAATATTCTTCTAAAGTTTCGCCCTTCCATGCAAAAACTGGAGTTCCGGCTTGTGCTATTGCAGCAGCTGCATGGTCTTGTGTTGAAAAGATATTACAACTTGCCCAACGAACATCTGCACCAAGTTCTGTAAGTGTTTCAATTAATACTGCAGTTTGAATAGTCATGTGCAACGAACCGGTTATTTTAGCACCTTTTAAGGGTTTTGCTTTGCCATATTTTTCTCTTAATGCCATTAAGCCAGGCATTTCTTTTTCGGCTAATTCGATTTCTTTTCTTCCCCAAGTAGCTAAAGACATGTCTTTTACTTTATACGGGATTGTTTCTGTCATAATTTCACTCATTATTGTTTATTTTAAATTGGGTAACAAAATTACGATTTAAATATATTATTTCAAACTGAAAATCAATTTTATGCTTATTTAGAGTATTTTTTTAAAGAAATATTATCTCCGTCAAACTCGGCAAAAGTAAAATTCACAATCCAGTCGCCAAGATTAATAAATGTTGAATTATCAGAAAGCTTAATGTTTAAAGGAATGTGTCTATGCCCAAAAATAAAATAATCGAAATGTTCTGTTTTTAAAATTTCTTTGGCAAATAAAATCAGCCATTCTTTATCTTCTCCTTTAAATTGATATGTGTCTGGTTTTTCGTGCGTTCTGTTATAATTCGACCATGCTTGTCCGAAGCCAATGGCAGCATTTGGATGTAGCCTGGCAAACAACCATTGTAATGGACGGCTGGTAAATATCATTTTCAATCGTTTAAAGTTTTTGTCGTAAGTGCCTAATCCATCGCCATGTGCAACATAGAACTTTTTGGAATTGATTTCAAATGTAAATGGTTCACGATGAACAATTACACCAGTTTCTTTTGGTAAGTAATCAAAAATCCAAATATCGTGATTGCCTGTAAAAAAATGAACTGGTATTCCACTATCTGTAATTTCAGAAATTTTCCCTAAAAACCGTGAAAATCCTCTGGGTACAACTTTTTTATATTCGAACCAGAAATCAAAAATATCGCCCACAAGAAAAATTTCGTGAGCTGTTTCTTTAATTTCATCAAGCCATTTTACAAATAGTTTTTCTCGCTTCAGACTTTCTTCAAATGAAGATAAACCAAGATGAACATCTGATGCAAAATATATTTTCTTATTATTTTCCAAGTTTAATTTTACAAATTGTTTCAAAATTAACAAAGAAAACTAAAATATATTGCAAAAAATAATTCATTCAAGTTATTGGCTTAATACTCATTTTGTTCTGAAGGCTCTGAAATACTTGCTATTTAAATATATTTCTTCTGAATTTTCAAATATTAAATTGAAATAATCGTATTGGTTATAATCTATTAACTCTAATTTTTCGCTCATTAGTTTTGAATTATATTTATCTATTAAAATATATATTTCTGAATTACCTATAATTTCTTTCAATTTATCTTTCAAATAATTTTCATTTCCAACATATTCAGCAGGTTGAGGCCAATCAAGTGGAAATGGATTTTTTGACTTTAATAAAGGATAAATTGCAGCATTATTTGGTACAACTACAAACTTATCTTTTGCATTAAGGCTATCGTATAAAAACTTGATTTCTTTTAAATATTCAAAGGTTACAGGATTTGTTTTAATATTGCCAAATGCCGGAATAATTTCGCCAATATTACATTTCAATTCTGAAGCCGATAAATCTCTATAATTATGTTTTCGCTGTGCAAAAATTGATAAAATAAAAACAATAAGTACAAAAACAGAAAAAACAATTATTCCTTTTTGTTCTTTAATCGGATATTTGAATCGGAGTTTTGTTAGATATGCTAGTGTAAATAGCAGATATAATATGGTCGATGCCAAAATGCCAATTACGAAAACAGGAGCATTATCTCCTAAAGAAATTGAACTTGTCCAAGAAAGAAAAACGGCAAATAAAAGAACTGTTTTTTGTTTTAAAGTGAGTGAAAACAAGAGCAATACAGCGAAAACAAATATTGCTAAAATCCAAAACATATCGAAAGAGTAAGAAAACAATTCAGTAATTCCACTGAAGAAAATAATAACAGAAAAAAATAGTGTTAATATTGAATATAGCAAAACCACAGATGCCATAATTTTTTTAAATAGTTCAATCAGGTTTGCTGTTTTATTTTTCTGTCGTCGGTATTTGTAATAGATTACTGCTCCGATTAATGCTATATTTAATATTAAAAGTCCAGAGTTTATAAACGATTTTGCATAAGCTAATACTCCCGTTTGAAAAAGCTCTGTACGACCGTTCATTTGATTCAAAAACAGTGTTAGTGTATCATTTTTAATTAACAATATTAGATAAAGTAAAAATGGAAGTAAACCTATTAAAAAACAAATAATAAGAATTTTATAAGACTTCTTTCTAAATAATTGAAATCCTGTAAAAGCAAAAGCTATTATAGTTATTAAAGCAAAATTCTGACGGGTTAAAGATGCAATTGAAAAGAAGAGTAAACCGAAAGAAATTTTTACAATGTCTTTATTCGCCAGATATTCTTTGAAAATGCTTAAAATCAGCGAAAAGCCTAAGACAGAAAACAAAATAGCATCAATGGTAGTACACGGAAATAAATTGTAAAAGCTTAGATTTAAAATAAATGCGAAAAGTAAAAGCGAAAGGAATGTTATTTCGTAATTGTACTTTTGTTTGTATTTAAGCTTAAATGTTGAGAAAAGTACAAAAATCCAAAAAAGAGAAATTGCAAAAAATTCAAGTATTACAAACCATCTGGCTGTAGCTTCAAGCGGAAAAGGAAGATTAAAATAAATAGCATGTAAATATGCAGAAACAACCGGACGTATTGAAATAAAATCTTTGTGTGGAATTTCGCCATTTAAAAGCCTGTAAGATTGAGCAATGATAACACCATCATCACTTGGATTAAAGCCTTCGTTTTCAACATAATTGATTGACTGAAAAATAATTAAAATCGAAATAAACAGAAAGGAAATATATAAGTAGAATCTATTTTTAGGCATCATTTTTTTAAAATTTTGAACAAAGTTAATGCTTTTTATGTCCACAAAAAACCTCCAAGGTTTTTAAAACCTTGAAGGTTTTAAAGCTACGAATAACTTAGACACAGTTCTAAACCGTGCCACAGTTAGTCTTTGCTGTTAAAAGCGATTTTATTTCTCTTCATGATAATCCTCCTCTGTGTTTACTTCCCAAATATTGCTTTTATCTGTTTGGTTGTTTATTATGTTTTCAACTGCCAACATTGCAGTTAGCATCGAATGGTCTTGATTATTATACTTATGCATTCCATTTCTACCAATCAGAAATAAGTTGTTAATTTTATCAAGATATTCTCTTACAATCTTAAACTGATTATAAGTTCCAAAATATGCAGGGTAAGTTTTTGGCATTTTAATTACAACGCTGTCAATTACATCTGCTTTTTCGATAAATCCAATTTTAACTAACTCATCGATTGCCATTTCCGATAAATCTTGCTCAGTCATTTTCCAGATAGCATCAGAGTCATTACAAAAATATTCGAGACCAAGCCACACAGTGTCTTTGTTTTTAACCATGTATGGACTCCAATTATTGAAAATCTGAATTCGCCCCATCATTACATCTTTTTCCTGAACATATATCCAATTGTCTGGAATTAAGCTGTTTTCTGTTCCAATTTTTAATTTTTTTACTAACACACCAACTGTAATAAAATCACGATAAACGAGTCCGTTTGCAACTTCTTTAATTTTGGCAGGAACATCAATATTGAAAGAATTAATTAAATCTTTGACGGGCATTGTTGAAAAGAAATAATCTCCCGAAAACATTTTTACTTTACCAGTTATAGAATTAGTTGCAGAAATTGATTCAACCATTCCATTAATTAAGTGTATTTCGGAAACTTTAAAATTTGTATGTATTTCACCTCCTTTTTCTGTTATAATTTTGGCAACATTTTTCCAAAGATGACCGGGACCATATTTCGGGTATAAAAACCTTTCAATCAGAGTAGTTTCTTTATTTTTTTGCTTTAGTGTATTGTCCGAAGAAAATATATTTGAAATAGCATTTAGCAAAGCTTTGGTAATTGACAAACCTTTTACACGTTGAGCTCCCCATTCAGAACTAATTTCGGTACATGCTACTCCCCAAACTTTTTTGGTATAATCTTTAAAAAAAGTTTCATAAAGTTCTTTTCCAAAGCGATTGATAAAGAAATCTTCGAGTGATTTTTCCGGATTTCGTTTAAATAAAATTGCAAAAAAATATGAAAATCCGATTTTTATAACTCTCAAAATTCCTAACTTTTTTATTGTATCTAAGCTAAGAGTAATTGGGTAGCTAAAAAGTTTTCGTAAATATAAAATTCGTGAAACACGATTACGAAAAAGCATTACATCGTCGCCAAAAACGTTTGTTGTTTGTTGCGATGCACTGAGTTTGTCGAAGTGTTTGTAGTTTAATATTGTTGTTTTTTCATGATATTTTATTTCATTTGTTCTTTTATCAGAATGTTCAAGTGGCATAATTTTTAACCACCAATCCATAACTCTTTCAGATTTTGAAAAAAAGCGATGACCACCAATATCAATATAATTTCCTTTATAATTAACGGTTTTTGAAATTCCGCCAATATCTTCCGATTGTTCAAGTATAATTGGCTTTATATCAGTCTTTTCTAACAATTCGTATGCGGCAGTAAGACCTGCTGGTCCTGCACCAATTATTATAGCTGTTTTATTTTTTTTAGTTAATTCCATTGATTTTCAAACCTAGTTGAATTTTTCTAATTCACAAAACTGGTTTAGTATTTAATTGTATGATGCAAGTGAGAATTACAAATAATTTTACTAAAATATTTGACTACTAGTTTTTTTTATATATTTTTGATTTTATTTCACAAAAAAACAAACTAAAAAAAATTAATTTTATGAAAAACAAAATTTTAAACTATTTATTAATCCTTTCAATTGGATTAATGTTTTCATGTAAAAAGGACAAAGATCCAGAGCCTATTGTTATACCTAAACCAATGCCAACTGTTGAAGAAAATAAATCGAAAGTTGAAACCACAGGAATTCAACTTGTTGGTACGATGAAAGAAATGAATAATCTACAAGCTGCAACTTATGTAGATA
>Ga0154360_1192_pt2 | contig 21508 bp, 16 predicted proteins | sample RifGroA2_FD_115888 | JGI IMG/M metagenome (GOLD analysis project Ga0154360, IMG submission 115888) | Bacteroidetes bacterium GWA2_30_7 | reverse complement strand
AGATAAAACTAAAATTCCTGGAATCAGTATTGCTTCAAAAACCGGAGATACTTTAAAATCTTATAACGTACCAGTTGGTTCTCATATAATTGCACAAGATGGAAGCATGGTAAAAGCTGGTGAAATTCTTGTTAAAATACCTAGAGCAGTTGGTAAGTCTGGTGATATTACAGGTGGTTTGCCTAGAGTTACAGAGTTATTTGAAGCTCGAAATCCTTCTAATCCATCGGTAGTTGCCGAAATAGACGGTGAAGTTATTTTTGGAAAAATTAAAAGAGGAAACCGAGAAATTCATGTTAAATCTAAAACAGATGAACTTAAAAAGTATTTAGTTCCACTTTCAAAACAAATATTAGTTCAGGAGAACGATTACGTTAAAGCCGGAACTCCATTATCTGACGGAGCGATTACTCCTTCCGACATTTTAGCAATTAAAGGACCAACTCAGGTTCAGGAATATATTGTTAATGAAGTTCAGGAAGTTTATAGACTTCAAGGTGTTAAAATCAACGATAAACATTTTGAAGTAATAGTTCGTCAAATGATGCGTAAAGTCGAAATTATAGACCCGGGCGATACAAAATTCCTCGAAAATCAGATTATTGATAAATGGGAATTTATGAGTGAGAACGATGACATATATGGGAAAAAAGTTATAGTCGATTCAGGAGATTCTATAACAGTTAAAGCCGGTCAGATTATTTCAGAAAGAAAATTACGTGACGAAAACTCAATTCTTAAACGTAAAGACATGAAACTTATTAAGTCGCGTGATGCTGTTCCTGCTACTTCTAATCAAATTTTACAAGGTATAACCAGGGCTGCACTACAAACTAAGAGTTTCATTTCTGCTGCATCGTTCCAGGAAACAACTAAAGTACTTACCGAAGCTGCAATTCATGGAAAACTTGACGAATTAGAAGGCTTAAAGGAAAATGTTATTGTTGGACATTTAATTCCTGCCGGTTCGGGATTAAGAGAATACGATAAAATTATTGTAGGCTCAATGGACGAATACGAAAAAATGATGGCATCTAAAAACATTAATGTAGAAATAGAATAACACGCACACCTTGAAGCGTGGCATTCGCCACCTTCAAGCGTGTTACGATTTACTGACATTGAGGTGTTTAGTTTATCGAAATACTCTCGAAATACGGACATTGAGGCTCTCAAAATGTACGATTTATGGGCATTGAGGCTCTCGAAATGTACGATTATTGAGGTGGTACATTGAGTTTATCGAAATGCTCTCGAAATGTAGAATTTACAATTTAGAATTTAGAATATGGAAACAAAAGACGAAAATAAAGGTCAAATAAATATTGAACTTACAGAAGAAATAGCTCAGGGAATATATTCAAATTTAGCAATTATTTCTCATTCTCCAAGTGAATTTGTGATTGACTATGTTAGAGTTATGCCTGGAATTCCAAAAGCAAAAGTTCAATCAAGAATAGTATTAACACCTGAACATGCCAAAAGGCTTGTTCAGGCTTTAATCGAAAATATCAAAAAGTATGAAGCTACTTTTGGTACAATCAAATCAACAGAAGGATATGGAAACCCGATGTTTACTGCAAATTTTGGCGGAACTACTGCAAAAGCTTAAATTTTTCTAAAAATACAATCTTTTTAAAACTAGTCCTTTATTATAATTATCATAAATGAAGATAATTATAATAAAGGGCTTTTTTATTTTCACACATTTTAATAATCCATATAATTTTCAATAAGCGATTTTCAGCATCGAATATGTTTAAAAAAACTTTGGAAACATTTTTATCAAAAAATGTTTCCAAAGTTTAAAACTGTATATATATTTGTAAAATGGAAAAAGAAGCTGAAAATATCATTGAAAAAGTAGCATTTCTATATCTTAAATACGGTATCAAAAGCATCACAATGGATGATGTTGCCCGTGAATTAGGCATTTCAAAAAAAACACTTTATAACTATTTCAACGATAAAACCGACCTTGTTTCGAAGGTAATGGATTCTTTTTTATCTTTTCACGACAACAAAAGTGAACATATTTCGGGAAAAAACTTAAATGCAATAGAAGAAATATTTGAAGTAAATATTTTTCTAACTCATATGCTAAAAGAATATAATCCTTCAATGGCTTACGATTTAAAAAAATACTATCCAGATATTTACAAGCATTTTTACGAAGTCCGAAGAGATAAAATGTATAATTCTGTACTTGCTAATTTAAAAAAAGGAAAGCGTGAAGGTTTATTCCGAAAAGAAATGAACGAAGAAATTATTGCAAAGCTTCATGTTTCAAGAATTGAAGGCATTTTCGAAAGCAATGTGTTTACTGTTGAGGAATTTACATCACCCGAATTTGTTTTTGAAATTTTCAATTATCATATTCGAGGAATTGTAAACGAAAAAGGACTTGAGATGGTAAATAATAAAATTAAGGAACTTAAAAAAATTAATAAAAATGAATAATTCTAAATTTTATTCAAATATATTTCTACTCATATTAGTGATTTTTCTTTACAAAAACTCTTTTGCTCAGAAAGATAGCATTGTAAACTTAACCTTACAAGACGCATTAATACTAACCGAAGAAAATAATCAGGCAATTAAAAATTCAAAAATTGATATAATAATTGCCAAAAAGAAAATTTGGGAAACAACCGCAATTGGATTACCACAGGTAAATGGAAAAATTTCGTATCAGAATATTTTCAAAGTTCCTGAAGTTAGTTTTGGAAAAGCATTTTATATTCCCGATAATGTTCCAGCAGAAACTCCAATTAATAATGTGGGCGATTTACGTAATTTTTATATTGAAACTCCCCCTTTGGCACTTGGCGTTAAACAGAATATAACATTTGATTTAACAGTTTCACAATTAGTTTTTAGCGGCGAATATATTGTTGGATTGCAAGCAACAAAAGCATTTAAACAACTAATGGAATTAAGCGAATCGAAAACAATAAACGATGCAAAAGAGTCTGTAAAACAAGCATATTATCTTGTTCTTGTAGCCGAAGAAAATTTTAAAATTCTTAAATCAGGATTAGAATTAATTGATAAAACATATTCCGAATTGATTCAAATTAATAAAGCCGGATATATTGAAGAAACTGATGTTGACCAATTTAAAATTAATAAAACCAACCTCGAAAATATGATTGCCTCTGTTGAAAGGCAAGTAAATTTAGCTTATGATTTATTGAAATTTCAAATTGGATTAGAAAATACGAAAGGAATCAAATTGCTCGATAATCTTGAATCAATTATAAGTCAAGAAAATGCAGAACAATATATAAACAGCGAATTTAAAATAGATAATAATCCAGATTATCAGTTAATGCTCAATCAAGTTACATTAACAAAACTGAGTTTAAAAAGAGAAAAATCAAAATTTCTGCCAAGTATTGCTGCTTTTTATCGTTACGAAAGATTGCAAAAAGCACCGTCATTTAATTTCAGTATTCCTCATATTTTTGGTGTAGGAATGGAAATTCCAATTTTTGGAAGCGGAATGAAATTATCAAGAGTTGGTCAAGCTAAACTTGAGTTGGAAAAATCAAATAATACTCTCGAAAAAGTTGAGCAGGGATTAACACTTCAATACCTAAAAACTAAAAATGAGTATATAACATCTTACAATCAATATTTGTCTATAAAAGAGAACGTTAGTCTTACAAAAAAAATATATGAACGAACTCTGATAAAGTATAAAGAAGGATTATCATCGAGCCAGGAATTAACTTTGGTACAAAATCAACATCTAACTACGCAAGCTTCGTATTTTAATACAATTCTTGATGTATTAAACAAAAAAGCAACTTTAGAAAAATTAGTGTCAAATAATAAATAATCAATATATTATGAAATCAGTATTTTCAATAATTATTCTTGTAATTTTCTTTGTTTCATGCAAAAATGCCGATAAAAAAGTCGAACTAGAAGGCTTAAAAAAGCAGTACGAAGAATTATCCGAAAAAATTAAAACACTTGAAGAAGAAATCGCAAAAACAGATTCTAATGTTGTTCAAAATTCAAAATTTGTTCAGGTAAATGAAGTAAAAACGCAAAAATTTGAACATTATATAGAGGTTCAGGGTAAAGTGGATGGAGACAAAAACGTTGCAGTAAATGCTCAATCAATGGGAGTTATAAGTGATATTTTTGTAAAAGAAGGCGATGAAGTTAGCGAAGGACAAGTTCTAGCTCAAATTGATGCTTCAGTATTGGAACAAGGCATTAAAGAACTCGAAGCTTCAATGTCTTTTGTCGATACTTTGTATCAGAAACAAAAACGATTGTGGGAACAGAAAATTGGTTCAGAAGTACAATATCTGACTGCAAAAAATAATAAAGAAAGCCTTGAGAAAAAGCGTAAAACATTGTTAGAGCAATTTGAAATGTCGAAAATAAAATCGCCTATTAGTGGAACAATTGAAGAAATACCGATAAAAATTGGACAATCAATTGCTCCCGGATTTCCGGCATTCAGAATTGTTAATTTTTCGACAGTTAAAGTTTATGCAGATGTTGCAGAATCGTATTCATCAAAAATAAAAAAGGGAAATAATGTGAATATTTTCTTCCCCGATTTTAACGAAGAATTGTCTGCGAATATTGATTTTGCAAGTAAATATATCAGCCCAATTAACAGAACATTTCAGGTTGAAGTTCGGCTTACAGAAACAAAAGATATTGATTTTAGAGCAAATATGATTGCAGTTATTAAAATTAATGATTATAGGTCTGATTCAGCAGTAGTTGTACCAATTAATTTAGTTCAAAAATCAATGAATAGTACTTATGTGTTTTTAGCCTATAACGATGGAAATAATATTATTGCCAAAAAATGTGATGTCGAAATAGGTTTTATTTATAATGGACTTGCCGAAATAAAAAAAGGCTTAAAAGCCGGCGATAAAATAATTACAAGCGGATATCAAGATTTGATGGAAGGACAAGTTGTTAGTTATTGAAGAAGTAGTTAGAAATTAGAGGTTAGAGCTTAGAAAAGTTATTAATAGATAAATAACTATGTGAAATCTATGCGATGCACTGAGCTTTGTCGAAGTGTTTCTATGATTCTATGTGGTAAAAAGTTAAAAGTTAGAGGTTTGAGGTTGCCAACTTTCGTCATTGCGAGGCACGAAGCAATCTGTTTGAGGTTTGAGGTTGCCAACTTTCGTCATTGCGAGGCACGAAGCAATCTGTTTGAGGTTTGAATTTAGAAATTAGAAGTTAGATAAATAGTAAAGATAAAAGATTATAAGGTATATGGATATAAGCGCATAAAGTGTTAAGAATAAAAACTTTGTGCCTTTGTGTCTTTGTGGCAAAAAAAATAATACGGAAAAAATGAAAGAAAAATTTAAAGAATTCTTCGCAACAAGCTGGGCAATCGACAATAAATTAAGCATTTATGTTCTTGTTTTTTTTATTTCATTGCTGGGTTTTATGAATTATATATTAATTCCAAAAGAACAATTTCCGGAAATTGTAATTCCTACAATTTTAATACACACCGTATATCCCGGTACTTCACCAATTGATATTGAGAATCTTGTAACACGTCCACTCGAAAAACAAGTGAAATCTATCTCAGGTGTTAAAAAAATATCAAGCAATTCTATTCAAGATTTTTCTGTGCTTGTAATTGAGTTTAATACCGATGTGGACGTAAGTGCTGCTAAACAAAAAGTCAAAGATGCTGTTGACAAGGCACAATCTGAATTGCCAAATAATTTACCGGCTCCACCAAATGTTGCTGAAATTGATATTTCTGAAATTCCAATCGTGTTTATTAATATTTCGGGCGATTACGATTTAGATAAATTAAAAAAGTATGGCGAATTAATTCAAGATAAAATTGAAGAACTTAAAGAAATTACAAGAGTTGATATTGTTGGAGCATTAGACCGTGAAATTCAGATTAATGTTGACATGTATAAAATGCAGGCTGCCAGCGTTTCATTTTATGATATTGAACGAATGGTTTCTGCCGAAAATGCAACAATTTCTGCCGGAAATATTTCAAACTATGGAATGATTCGCACGATAAGAATTGCAGGACAATTTCGCGATATCGAAACTCTTAAAAATATAGTTTTAAAATCGGGAAGTGGTGCAAATGTTTATTTAAAAGATATTGCCGATGTTAACGATGGATTTAAAGAACAAGAAAGTTTTGCACGATTAAATAAACAAAATGTAATTACACTTAATGTAATTAAAAAAAGTGGTCAAAATCTGCTTGATGCGTCAGATAAAATTAAACAGATTTTAACTGATTTGAATAAAAAATTTCCTCCCGACTTAAAAGTTAACTTTACAGGCGACCAATCAAAATTTACTCGAAATACATTAGACGACCTTAATAACACAATGATTATTGGTTTTATTCTCGTTACAGTTGTTTTAATGTTTTTTATGGGGTTTGGTAACGCATTTTTTGTAGGATTGGCAGTACCTCTGAGCATGTGTATTGCATACATTATTATACCCGGATTGGGTTACACAATGAATATGATTGTAATGTTTGCATTTATTTTTGCTTTAGGAATTGTGGTTGACGATGCCATTGTAGTTATTGAAAATACTCATAGAATTCATCGAAAATTTCCAAATATTAAAATGGCTGCAAAAATGGCTGCCGGTGAAGTATTTCTACCAATTTTTTCGGGAACATTAACAACATTAGCTCCATTTTTCCCACTGGCATTTTGGCCCGGAATTGTAGGTAAGTTTATGCACTTTTTACCGGTTGTGCTAATTATTACATTATTTGCCTCATTATTTGTGGCTTATGTCTTTAATCCAGTATTTGCTGTAGATTTTATGAGTTACGACGATGATGCAAAAAAAGAAAAAATAAACTTCCGAAAAGTTATCAAAACTATACTCATAATGTTAGGAATTGCGATTTTATTTTATCTGATGAAATGGGTTGGCATGGCTAATTTTACTGTAATTTCAATAATTTTATATATTTATCATATTTTTTTAGGAAAGAAATTAATATACAAATTTCAACATTCTGTTTGGCCCAAAATTCTTCAGATTTATGAAAAAACATTACGAAGTTTATTACAAAAACGCCGTCCGGTTTATTTATTGGTTGCAACAACTTTATTGTTATTTGGTACATTCTATCTGGTAGGAATAGTTAAACCAAAAGTTGTGTTTTTTCCCGATAACCAACCTAATATAATAAATGCTTTTATTGAAATGCCCGTTGGAACTGACCAAATTGTTACCGATTCGGTAACAAAAATTGTTGAAGATAGAGTCAATCTTGTTTTAGGCGAAAATAATCCAAATGTAGAATCAATAATTACAAATATTTCACTTGGTGCAAGTCAAGACCCATTTGACCGTTCAAATATGTCGAACAAAGGAAAAGTGGCTGTAAATTTTGTAGAAAGTAAAAATAGAACAGGAACAACTACTATTGAATATTTGGCAAAAATTTCGGAAGCCGTAAAAGGAATTCCGGGAGCAAATATTTTTGTTGAAAAAAACAAAATGGGACCACCAACCGGAAAACCCGTAAATATTGAAATTAGTTCAGAAGAATTTGAAGAATTAATTTTTAATGCAAATTCTTTAAAAACATATCTCGATTCGTTACATATTGCAGGAATGCAAGAATTAAAATCAGATTTTTTAAGTAAAAAACCCGAAATAATAATTGATATTGACAGAGTTAGAGCCAATCGTGAAGGAATAAGCACCGGACAAATTGGAATGGAAGTTAGAACCGCAGTTTTCGGAAAAGAAGTTTCAAAGTTTAAAGAAGCCGAAGAAGAATTTCCTATAATGCTCAGATTTAGCGATAAACAGCGAAAGAATATTAATACATTGATGAACCTAAAAATAGTTTATCGCGATATGAATACAGGTTTGCTAAGGCAAATTCCTTTGTCGTCGGTTGCAAAAATTAGTTATACAAACACTTATGGAGGCATAAAACGACTTAATCAAAAACGTGTTATTACATTATCGTCTGAAATAAAACCCGGATATACTGCAAATGAAGTAGTTGCTAAAGTAACTAAAGCAGTTAGAAATTTTAATAAATCTCAAAATGTTGAAATAAAATTAACTGGAGAGCAAGAAGACCAAAAAGACACTATGGCATTTCTAATAAAAGCAATGATTATTGCTATTGGCTTGATATTTTTAATATTAATAACTCAATTCAAGTCGTTTAGTAAAACCTTAATTATTTTGAGTGAAGTATTTTACAGTATTATTGGTGTTTTACTTGGTTTTATGATTTTCGATATGCCAATTTCAATTATGATGACCGGGCTTGGAATAGTTGCACTTGGTGGAATTGTGGTACGAAACGGAATTTTAATTGTAGAATTTACCGATGAACTTCAATTGCGTGGAGAGAAAACTCGTGAAAGTATTGTAAATGCCGGAAAAACCAGAATAACTCCAGTTGTACTAACGGCTTTTGCAACAATTATCGGACTTGTTCCACTTGCAGTAGGAATGAATATTGATTTTATAGCATTATTTACCGAACTTAATCCACACATACATTTTGGAGGCGATAGCGTAGCTTTCTGGGGACCACTATCTTGGACAATAATTTTCGGACTAAGCTTTGCAACTTTTATAACATTAATTCTTGTTCCAATAATGTATCAGATTGCTTTTGTAATGAAATTAAGAGTTAAAAGAAGAAAGATTAGAAGAGGAATCAGGAATGGAAATATGTAAAATAATGGGGTAAAGTTATTGACCAAATTCAAAAATTAAGTTCTATAAATTATTTTCTATTAGTGAATATTTCAAAATAACTTCCCCTTAAATTAATGGTGATTTCGAGAGCCTCAATCACCGGAAGCTGAGGTTCTCGAAGCCACAGGATTCTATAATATGCTTAATTAATCAGAAATTAGGGGAACTTATTTTGAAAATCATACTTACTTAACTTAAATATCATTTAATGATTTTTTAATTTCTTCAATAAATTCTTTCATATCAATAAACATTTCATTTACAATTTCTTTTTCAAAAATCACAAAAGTATCATAATCGCCCTTCGTTCTGCGGTTAAAGGCTTTATTAATCATTTTTCCAAACTTTGGCTCAATAATACCTTTATGAACAAAGTTTTTATTAAACCAACCTATTAATTGCGAATGTTTTGAAGATTCGTATTGATTTGCTAAAGCTAATGCTAGTACAGAATAAAACATTCCATAATAAATACGGTTTATTGCTGAACGCAATCTATTGTTTTCAATAAGTAATTCTACATCAAGTATGGCTTCTTCAGCCTGTTCAAGACGGTATTTTATTAAGTTATTTCTGTCTTCAATAGAAAGTGTCATGCGTAAATTCCTGATTTAATTGCATTTATAAAAACCGGCTGTCTTCCTCTGATTGTATTCAATTCATTTTTAGAGATAAGATGTGCATCAATCAATATATTGTATTTGAGGTCAATATCATAACATAAATCTAAAATCTTGTCTTCATCTCTCCACGAATAATTTGTATTCAATACAATTAAAATATCATAATCCGAAAATTCCATTGAATCACCTCTGGCACGAGAACCAAATAAAATAACATCTTTTATAGAATTTCCATATTTATTTTGCAAATGTTTTTTTAAATCTGATAATATGTAACGATAATCAGTCATTATTTATTTTTTTACTAAAATACAAAAAAGTTTAGTTTTTACAAACCGTAATCTATCTCAATCGTTTTATTTTGTTATCTACCTTGACAATAGTTCGGTATTTTTTTCATTCTCCATTTTTATAAAAGGGCTAAAACTCCCGCATCAAGTGCGAGACAGTCTCTGAATTTGTACTAATTAATCAATTCCACGACCTTTAGGTCGTGGCAACTGAAATAGCTTATTTTCAAAATCTTACAAAAAATCTACCGAACTATTGTAAAAAGATTGTTTAAAAAAAATAATATTTTATATTTGTAAAAATATATTAATGGGTTCTCTCGTTTTTTTTAATCAAAGAAAAAAAATGAATTTTTAGAACTCACCTTAATTAATAAAAAAAATATAATATTAAGATGAGAAAAATCTTAAAATTATTAAAAAATACTTGTTTTAATAATGTAAAATTTAGAATTTTTAGTATCGTTTTATTATTTCTTACATTATTTTTTAATAATAAAGTATTTTCTCAAAACGATTCATTATTTAAAAACAGAATAAATATTGAAATGGGAGGTGTTGCAGCACATTATTCTGTAAATATTGAAAAAAGATTATTTAATAAAACTAAAAATTATTTAACTGTAATTTTAGGTTTTTCGCCTTCTCTTGCAATTAATTCACCCGAAATTTATTCTAAACTTTCTCCCAGAGTTTATTTACAAATAAAAGACAATATAAAATTCAAAAAAAATTATTTGGAATTTGGAGCATCTTCAACTGTCTATTATTGGATTAATAAACCTTTCTCAATAAAAACACAACGACTTCATTTAGCATTATTTCCGATTATCGGGTACAGTAGAGATATTTCAAAAAAAATAAATCTTGGTTTTTATTTTACACCCATAGTGTATGATGTTAAACCCGATTTTATTCTATGGGGTGCTATTAAATTAGGTTATAATTTAAATTAATATTTTATGAATTTATCAATTAAAATATTTCTATTATCAATCACTTTTTTAACATTTATTTTAATTTTTAATAATTGTAAAAAAGAAGCATCTGGCAATTTACCTGATTCTATTAAATATACCAATCTTTTTAACACATCTCTTTTTTATAATAAAATAGATTCTAATCCTCAAATAGACCCAAATTCAACAACAATGGTTGGCAGTTTAATAGATGAAGCCGGTAAAAAAGGATTTTTTGTAGTTGTAAAAGAATGGACAGTACCAGTTTTTTATGCAGATGCTTCTACAACAAAAAAAGATGTTAGATTAACTGCATCCTGGGCTCCTAAAAAGATACTTAAAAATGTTCCTATTCCAGATTTTGTTCAACCCGACCCTCAAAAAGACGGAAGTATGGTTATAATAGATGAAATTAATGGCTGTATTTACGATTTTTTTCAATTTCGTTACTCAATTTCGGGAAAAATTTCTGCCAGTTGGGCAAACGCTCTACCATTAAATAGTGATGGTATTTTCCCTAAAGGATTTTCGGCAAGAGGTTCTGGATTTGAATTATTACAAGGTGTTATTTGGCCTCAGGAACTGGAATCAGGCATTATAAATCATGCACTTGTATTTACTTATGATCATACAAAAGCCGGAGGACCAGTTAAACCTGCAACCGAAAGCGACGGAACAACAAAAGACTCATGGGCAATACCCGAAGGTGCATTGGTTCAATTGGATCCTTCATTAGATTTAAACTCATTAGATTTAACCAAGTACGAAATGACTATTGCAAAAGCATTACAAGATTATGGAATGTATTTATGTGATGATGGTGGAGGACTTCAATTGTATGCTGTTAATCCAATTTCATGTAAAACAAACCCTTATCAAAATATTTGGGGCGACCAAAAAGTCGTATATCTTACAAAAATTCCTTTTGATAAATTTAGAGTGTTAAAATTACCACCTCAAACAAATAATGAACCCGAAATCGTAAGTAATTCATGTGCAACCTATAAATAATTCAAAACTTAATATGAAAAAAATTTATTTTATCTCAATTTGTGTTTTATCAAGTTTATTTGTTCAATCACAATCATGGAGAAATATCGGTCCTGGAGCAGGAAGCGATTTGCACTTTGTTGTTATTCAACCCGATAATAAAGATGTAATTTATGCAGGTGGCGATATTGAAGGAATTTTTAAAACTACTGACGGCGGAATAACATGGAATAATATTAACAATAATTTAGCACAACTAACTTATGGTACAACATACTGGATTAATCATATAAGAATTGACCCTGTAAACTATCAAAAAGTATATATTTGTACAGGTACTGGGTTATTTGTTACTAATAATGGAGGACAAAATTGGCAGTTATTATATCCAGCTACAATAGATAGTATTTCAAATCCTCCTGTTTTAACATCAGATATTGCTATTGATTCTGAAAATACAAATCGTTTATTTTTAGGCTTAGGCGACGAAACAAGTGATTGTTCTATGGCTGATTATTTACCCTTTAATGCTTATGATGGACAATGGGGCGTATATCGTAGTCTTAATGGCGGAGTTAGCTGGACTTTAACAAGTAATGGTCTTCCCGATTCTATTTCGGTTCATACTATTGAAGTTATATCAAATTCAGATACTATTATTTTATCTTCAAATTCAGGTGTATTTAGAAGCGATGATGGAGGAAATTCATGGATTCCTAAAAATAATGGACTACCACATAACAATATACATGAAATAATAGTTACTAATGATTTTGGTAGCTATATTCTTACTTTAAGCCTTAAAACTCTGGGCGATATTACAGATTCAACAACTTTTAACGGAGGTATATTCAGAAGTTATGATTTTGGCGACTCGTGGGATGATATTACCGGTAATTTACCACAATACGATGTTTACGACTCTATGTTTTATGATTATTGGAAATTTGATATTTTACCCGATGACCCCAGTGTAATATATACTGCAACTAATAGAGGGAGTGGTTATTACCAATCTGGAATTTATGCAACTTATGATGAAGGAACTACTTGGGATTTATTATATACTCCTCAAATAGGTGGTTGGATTGACAGTGCTTGGTTTTGGGATGGATATGCAAATGATATAAAATTTGCACCCTCAGACCCTTCACGTATGGTTATTTCGTTAATTGATATAGAAATTAGTAATGATACCGGTTATACATGGAATCAGGTTTTTACAACACAAGTAGGTAATGCATGGAAAGGAAATGGATTGGAATTAATGAATACCGAATCTATTGCATTTGACCCCATTAATGAAAATAAAAGTTATATTGGTTATGATGATATGGGATTATTTAGAAGTGATGATAATGCCAATTCATTTATAAGACTTGATTACCATCAAGATCCTACTTTTGATAATCTATCAGATATTGATGCTGTCAAAGAAATTTATATAGACCCCGTTGCCAATAATAATGTTTATGTTGAAAGATTTCAAGGTTCACAAGGAGGATATTTGGAAGGATGGACTGGAGGCGGTATTGTTTTTTCGACAGACGAAGGCGTTAGTTTTACCGATATTACAGGTTCAATGCCTAATGGCAGACATGATATTGCTGTTGATTTTACATCTGGTACACCTGAAAACAGGATAATTTATTCGGCAGTTTTTCATAATGGAGTTTACAAATCAACCGATAATGGTAATTCATGGATTAATATAAATACAGGACTTGGAACGGATGCTCAATATGCCTGGGATATCGTAATTAATCCCAATAACAATCAGGAAATATTTTTAGCTTTAAACTCATGGGGGTTAAATAGTGGCGCATTGTATAAATCAGTAAATGGTGGTACTTCATGGACCAAATTAAATTCTCTTGCTCAGGGTGATGTTTCGAAAGTTTATATCAATAATTTGGGTGATTTATATGCAGGTGTTTCTAATAGTTTTGAATTGAGTACATCAGGAGGATTATATCGTTCAACAGATGGAGGCAACACTTTTACAAAAATATTTAACTATCCCCGAATAATTGATGTTCAAGTCAATCCATATAATCCAAACTTTTTAGTTATAGTTGCACAGCCATGGTATAATGTTACATCACAACAACATGGTATTTATTTATCTGATAATAATGGTTCAACATGGTCATTAATTTCACAAAATGTTAATCATACTTTCTTTAATTTTGCCCGATTTAATCCAAATAAGCCCGAACAAATATATGCCGGTACTGGTGGTGGTGGTTTATGGGTATGCGATAGTATTGCAAACATAACTTATAAAAGTGAATTGTTTTATGATAATAAATTTTATTTTTATCCCAATCCTGTAATCAATGAATTAAATATTGTTTGTATAAATGCTAAAAATGAAGAAACTAAATATGAAATATTTACAATTGAAGGTAAAAATATTAAAGAATTAGTTTCGAAAGATAATAACTTAATAATTTCGACAAATGATTTAAACAAAGGAATTTATATATTAAAAATAACAAATAAATTCATAACAAATTCATATAAATTTATAAAATAACTTAAATTGTGAATTAAATATGTTAAACAAAAACACACAGCATAATAAATATTAGTTAATTGCTCAAAACTAAGTAATATTATAACTGAAGAAAAAAATCACATATCAGATTAGCTGAATTTATTTCAGCATCTATTGAAAAGTAAAACCTTGATTAGAATTTGAGATTTTGAAACAAGTTTTGAAAAAAACATTTGGCATCAAAATATCAATTTAAAATGTTATATCATTACATAAAATAAACTATTACTAACTTTAATTAACAACATTTATACTATCTTTGCCTCAAATTGCCCGGATGGCGGAATTGGTAGACGCGCTGGTCTCAAACACCAGTAGGTTCACCCCTGTGCCGGTTCGATCCCGGCTCCGGGTACAAGCCCTCAGAAATGAGGGTTTTTTTATAAAAAAATACTTTATGAATAAATCAAAAGCGATTGATAATAAGCAAATTACTCTTGATAAACGCTATTTAAGAATGGCGAAAATATGGGCAGAAAACTCTTATTGTATTCGTCGTCAGGTAGGTGCATTAATTGTAAAAGATAAAATGATAATTTCTGATGGTTACAATGGAACTCCATCGGGATTTGAAAATAATTGCGAAGACGAAAACAATAAAACAAAGTCATATGTGCTTCATGCCGAGGCAAATGCAATAACAAAAGTTGCAAAATCAAATAATAGCAGCGAAAATGCAACTCTTTATATTACAACATCTCCTTGCGTTGAATGTGCAAAATTAATTATTCAATCTGGTATAAACAGAGTTGTATTCTCCGATTTATATCATAATATCGAAGGTGTTGACTTACTGCAAAGAGCGAAAGTTATAATTAAACATGTCGAAATATAACTAAGGAATTGTAATTAAATAACATGGTTATATATAACCCCAGCAGAGTCTCCTGAAAGGGACTCTGCGACAATCAATAACGCAGAGTCCTGTAAACAGAGACTCTGCTTGAGCTTAATCAATTGATTGAGTTATTTCAGTATAATCCCTAAATAAAAAAAAGAGAAGATTTTGTTAAACCTCCTCTTTTTTGAAAAACTATGAACTAGAACTATTTTATAAACTTACTGATATATTGATTTTTGTCGTTAATCATTTTTATAATATAAACTCCACCAGATAAATTAGTTGTATTAATTTCTAAAACATCGCCGGTTGTAACTTTGGATGAATAAACTATTTGACCTGAAACATTATAGATGTTTAAAATTGCATCAGATAATTCAATATTATTCAACGAAATATTCAACTTATCTTTAACCGGATTTGGATAGATACCAATATTAGTTTCAGAAGACAATATTGGTGAGGAAGTTAACCCATCAGCATGAATATAGGTCATGTAAGTAGTTAAACCTTTTGCCGAACCGCAATTAATTGTCAAATAAATTACATAATTACCATTCAATGTGCAAGTGTAAGTTGCTTCAATTACATAAGTTACGCCACCTGCAACAAATTCCCATATTACAGTAATTGTACTATTTGAGTTAATATTTACTCCCGATACATAAAAACTATCGACAGTTGAAACAAAGCAAGTATCAACATTATCGGTATATAGTGAGTCAATAACCTGACCACCATTAGAATCGTAAGGTTCGTATAAATAAACATCTAAAACATAATCTGGGCAATTTGAACTATTGTCTGTAATTGTCAAACTATAATTACCTGATGAAACATTATATAAATCTTGGGTTGTTACTCCATTGTTCCACAGGTAAGTATAAGGTGCTGTTCCTCCTACAACTGTAACATCAATGCTGCCATCACTAGCTCCAATGTAAGAAATAGGTGTATAATCATAATAAGCATATAAATCACAATAAGTAGAATCTATACCATAACTAACATTAAATTGTTGAGAGCCTACACAACCATTTGCATCAATTACACTTACATAATAATTTCCAAACGAAATGTTTATTAAATCCATTGTATTATATGTTTGTCCATTTCCGCCACTCCAATAATAAGTGAAAGGAGCAGTTCCGCCATATACAGTCAAATCAATTGCACCATCGGCAACATTTGCGCTTGTACAATTAGAAACAAAACCATCAACATAAATATTACATGTATCAACTACTGTTGTATCGTTTCCAATAAATAAACTTTCGCAATATGTATTTACACAACTATCAGAAGTAACAATGGTTAAGCATACAGTATAAGTTCCAATTGCAGGAAAAGCATGCATTGGATTTTGTTCAACAGAATTTGAACCATCGCCAAATTCCCAAGACCACTCAATTGTATTTGATGAAGAGTAGTCATAAAAATTATATGTAGTTAATGGATTTTGAGTTGTATCATTTAAATAGGCATAGAAATAAGCACTACATCCGGTATTTATAGAATCGTAATAAACATATCCGCCTGTAATATAAGAGTTTTGTGTTGCATCGTAAACTGTAACGTCGTAATAACCTTCGCATAAACCCTGAATATATTGAGTTGTTGAGCCATTACTCCATAAATATTGATATGGCGAAGTTCCTCCCGAAGGATAAACTGCAACCATTCCGTCACAAGCTCCAAAGCTTGTTTCATTATAAACATCTACATAAGCATAAAAAACTGAAGTTGAAGAATCGTTCAAATTAATATAGGCATAACCCGAACATTGATTATTATCATATATATAAACCTCATAAGTACCGTTAGAAATCTGATTTAAATCTTCTGTACTTGCACCATTATTCCATGAATAGTAATATGGTGGCGTTCCACCAGAAACGGTTATATCTATTGAGCCGTCAGATGAATTTGAACTACTTGGTAAAATATATGTGTTAGTAATACTTAAATTACAGGAATCTATTGCACCATTTACCATAAAAGTCCCTGATACAGAACACGCTCCTGTTGAATCTGTTACCTGAACTGTATAATATCCAATCGGTATATTTACAAGGTCTTCAGTTGCAGCACCATTATTCCATAAATACGAATAAGGTTGAGCACCTCCAAAAACACTTATATCAATTGCCCCATCAGATGAATTACTTGAACTGCAATTTGTTATATTACTATTTGCAATACCTAAATTACAAAGGGTGCTATTTTGACTTAATTGGAAATAAGATGCAGAATTATAATCACTTATTCCGTCATTTATTGGGTAAGAACCATTAGGTATTACATATTTAACAGTATCTGTTCCTTTTATAAAATATACAGTTGCAGATGTTAAATAACCAATATCAATTGGTTCCATGTCGTAAATCTGTAAACCCCATCCCTGAGTATAAGCATCAAAACCATAAATTGTTGACCAAGGTCCCGCAGATGCGTAAATTCCAGTAAGAGGAGTTGTCAAATTGCATATACAAGCAGTATAATTGGGATTACTTGCGGGTAAAGTTGAAGAAAAGTCAAAATTGCTAAAATCATTACCACTGTTACAATTTCCTTGATAAAAACTATCACATCCCAAAACTGTAGTAGGAAGTGATGTGATACTATTCCAATTGCTAATACAAGGTAATAATTCTACAACCCCATAATTGCCCGGAATAGAAGCATTTAGTTGACCAGGTCCATAACCTGGTGCTAATAAATAAAACCCAAGGTCAGAAACAAAAGTGTGTTGACCGGTAAAAGAAACTATAATAGTTGTTGTTGAATCCACAATCATAGATTGCGAATATGCTCCTGTTACAAACAGCAAAGAGAAAATAAAGAGTAAACATTTTTTTTTCATAATATTTTATTTAAAAGTTAATAATTTGTTTTGTTTCATATTAAAAACACAAGTTGTTTAAAAAGTTGCCTGAAATTTTAAAATTTTTTTCTAATTCCGAATTTTATAACAAATGTTTTTGAATTTCCCTGAATAATACTTGATGATTTATAAACTGATGCAATTGTTTGCCTGTAAGCAGGTTCGATAAAAATTCCAAGATTTTCGGAAATATTATAATTGATATTAATTGCCAATGTTCCACTAATAATGAATTGTTTATACGGAAATGTCTGAATATATGTTTCGTTATTTTTTAAATCATTTGAGATATTAATTCCTTCTTTTTTGTATAAAAAACCTGTTATAATTCCAACTTCGGGTGTAATTTCAAAATTATTATATTGAAAACGATATCCAATGCTTATTGGAATTTCAAAATATTGATAATTATTCAAATAGCTTTTGTTTTTTAACGAATCGTATTGTATAAATTTAGTCGAATCGTACATATTTACAATATTTGAATCGGTAATGTCAACCCATGTTGAATCAAATAAATGAATTATTGAGTCTTGCATAAAAGTATAATGATAATATCCGCCAACAGTATCAATATTATAATAGTTGCCATTTTGCTCAAAATCGTATGGATTATTATTAAATTTTATGTTTATTTTTTCAGTTGGATTATTAAGAATTAGATTGTAATTATATTTATCAGAAAGATTTGTATAACCAATACCTGTTTTTAACATCATGTTATTTTTAAAAAATCCTGCACTTAATCCAAACGAATTGTATGATAATGAACTTTGTACAGCATTGTTTTTTTGTTCAATAAAATTTTCAAATTCAGTATTTTTTGTTTTGTATAAAGAAGTGGTTGACGATGGCATCCAATAAAAATCAATAAACCATCGATTTTGAATTTTAAGATATTCTTTAAGTAATGCTGAATCAATTGTCAATAAATTCATATTGTAAGTTTCTGATTCACTTGCAAATTTATCGAATTGTAATAAGAACATTTTCTCATAAATAATTTTTGAATTTAATTCTGCTTTTGAATTTATATCAAAATTTGGGTTAAAATTTTTATTGATTTCACTTTTATTGATTTCATTGCTATTGCTCACAATTTCAGCAGATTCATTAAATTTTATGTCTTTTTTCTGATTTAATTCTTGATTGGTTTCTATATTTTCATTTTTAGTAATTAAATTTTGATTTTTCAAATCAACGTTATTTGTTTCATTATTTTTCGTCATTGCGAGGAGTTGCGAGGAACGAAGCAAAGCAATCTTTTTTGAATTTTCAAGTCTATAAGTATTTTGTTCAATTGAATTATTTGCCTTTGTAAGAGGAACTTTCGATTTATTTTCTGTGTTTTGAACTGAATTTTTTTCAGATTTTAAATTAAGGTTATTGGTATTTTCTTTTTTGTTATTCAAAGAATTTAAACTTGGTTTTTTTTCACCTGTTTCAGTCATTGTGAGTTGTGAAGCAATCTCTTTAACATTGTTTCCTTCTTTTTGTTTAAGTTTATTTTCTGTAGTTACTTCATTATTAATTGATTCAATTGTTGTTTCAGCATTTTTAAGATTTGAAACATTTGAATTTTGCAAATCAGTATTTGAATTGTTAAACAAAGAAAAATATAAAACGACCCCTGTAACAACTGTAAATAAGCCTGTTCCGACAAATAATTTTACTTGATGAAAATGGAATAAGTTTAGAAAAAACATACTTCTATCAATTCGTTGCTTTACAGCTTCGGAAGGAATTACCGAAAACTGCTCAAACGACTCGGATATAATGTTTTCTATATCAGTTCTTTCTTTCATATTGCGTATTTTGGTTCGTTGTATTTCTGAGTCAACTTTTCTTGTAAATGCTTTTTGGCTTTAAACAATTGTGTTTTTGAAGTATTAATTGAAATTCCAAGTAAATCTGCAATTTCCTGATGACTATATTTTTCAATAACATACATATTAAAAACAACTTTATAACCATTGGGCATTTCATTTATTCTTTTCAGAATTTCTTTAGGTTCTATATCAGGATAAGAATTTTTTTCTTCTGAATCTGAAATTTGATTTGAAATATTGAAATCGTCAATATCTTGATTAAAAGTATGTTTCAGATTATCTCTCAAATAATTTAATGCAGTATTTACAGTTATTCGTTTAAGCCATGAATACAAAGAACCTTCATTTTTTAGTTCAAAAAATTTGATGTTTATTAAAATCTTTATAAAAGCGTCGTGCAAAATGTCTTCTGCTTCCATACGATTTTTTGTATAGCGAATACAAACGCCCAGAAGTAATGCTGAATATTTTTCATACAACAAATCCTGGAATTTTTTCTTTCCATTTTTACAGCCATCTACAATTTCCTTTTCCGAAAACATGTATTCTATACTGAATTTAAAACACTAAAGTATGAAAAGGTTGTCTGAAATATTTAATTATTTTTTAAAGGTTTTAAATATCCGTTTATGAATTTGAATTTTTAACATTAACAAAAGCATGATAACTTCTTATTTTTCATCTTTTGCAAAGCTGATAAGAATCTATATATTTGCACAATTTAATTTATGATTACAAGAGAAGAAATAATAACAAAACGGAGAATTTTTACTTCTTATCTAACTACTGTTGTAAGTATTTCTTTAGTATTATTTTTATTAGGACTTACATTTTTATTAGTTTTAAATGCAAAAAGAATTTCTGACCATATTAAAGAAAATTTTGGTTTTACAGTTTTTTTAAAGGAAAATGCAAAACAAGCAGATATTAATGTTCTTCAAAAAAACTTTGATGCTACAAGTTATGTAAAATCAACAGAATATATTTCTCAGGAAAAAGCCGCTGAAGATTTAAAACAAACATTAGGCGAAGATTTTATTGAATTTTTAGGTTTTAATCCTTTATTAGCATCTTTAGATGTAAGATTATATGCCGATTATGCAAATTCAGACAGTTTGCAAAGCATCGAAAAGGACTTTCTTAAATATCCGTTGGTAAGCGAAGTATCTTATCAAAAGTCTCTTTTACATTTAGTTAACGAAAATGTTAGAAAAATAAGTTTTATACTTTTAGGATTTAGCTTATTACTATTTCTTATTGCGTTTGCACTTATTAATAATACAATTAGGTTAATGGTTTATTCTAAAAGATTCATAATTAATACAATGAAGTTAATTGGAGCAACTCGGGCATTTATTCAATTTCCATTTCTTCTAAAAAGTACAATTCAAGGAATTGTAGGTGCATTATTAGCAATTTTAATGTTAATTTTAGTTATTTATTTCGCTCAAAATGAATTAAAAGACATAATTTCGCTTTACGATTTTAAAATTTTAGGAAGTTTATTTGGAATAGTTATAGTTTTAGGTGTTCTAATGTGCTTAATTTCAACATATATAGCAGTAGGAAAATATTTAAAAATTAAATCAGATAATTTATATTATTAATATGAAAAAACAATCAGCATCGTCAGCAAAAACAGAAGTGATAAACACAAATTTTGCATTCGGAAGACAAAACTATATTTTATTAGCAGTAGGTTTTGTGATTATTATAATTGGTTTTTTACTTATGATTGGTGGTGGAAGCGACGACCCAAATGTTTTTAATCCAGAAATTTTTAGTGTTAC
>Ga0154360_1190_pt1 | contig 21803 bp, 17 predicted proteins | sample RifGroA2_FD_115888 | JGI IMG/M metagenome (GOLD analysis project Ga0154360, IMG submission 115888) | Bacteroidetes bacterium GWA2_30_7 | reverse complement strand
AAAACCTTGTGATGGGAGGTCGTTACAGACCATTATCGGTGGTAACATTTGCTGTTGAATACGAATTTTTTGGACAAAATCCACATGTTAGTCATTTTATAAATATTTTACTTTTTGCGTTATCGTGCATTGTTCTATTTTTAGTTTTGAAAAAAATACTTCAAAAGTACGATTCTGATAAATGGTATTTATCAATTCCGTTTATTGCAACTCTGTTATTTGCAGCACATCCGCTTCATACCGAAGTTGTTGCCAACATAAAAGGGCGCGACGAAATATTTACTTTGCTAGGTTCGCTTCTGGCACTTTATTATACAATTAATTTTTTAGATTCTAATAAAATCAAATATTTACTTTTTAGCTTTATTGCTTTTTTCCTAGCACTTACATCAAAAGAAAATGCAATAACATTTGTATTGATTATTCCATTATCGGTTTACTATTTTACTAAACATTCTTTCAAAAGAAATTTAATTTCGGTATTTCCTCTGGTTGCTTCTACAATTGTTTATTTGGTTATTCGACAAGTTGTTATTGGTTCGACATCAACTGATATTCCATCAGAATTAATGAATGATTCATTTCTTGGAGCATCCATTTCTGATAAATATGCAACAATAACTTATACATTAGGTTATTACATTCGATTGTTATTTGTTCCGCATCCTTTGACCTTTGATTATTATCCTTACATGATTCCAATTATAAAATGGGCAGACCCAAGAGCATTAATTTCGTTAATAATTCATATAGTTTTGATTTATTTCGCTTTTAAAGGGATGAAAAATAGAACTTTGTTTTCATATTCAATTTGGTTTTATGCAATTACATTTTCGTTAACAACAAATATTTTATTTCCTATCGGAACATTTATGAGTGAGCGTTTTATGTACACTCCATCCATTGCATTTGTAATAATTTTGGCTTATTTAATTATTGTAAAATTACCAGTTTTATTTAAAAAACAAGAGTCATCAAAAACAATTATTACTGCTATGTTCGGAGTTTTTCTTGTTCTTTTTTCAATAAAAACAATAAGTCGTAATATGGATTGGAAAAACGACTTTTCATTATTTACAACCGATGTAATTGCCTCGTCAAATAGTGCAAAAAGTAACTGTTCTGCCGGTGGTAAACTAATTGAAGAAGCTACAAAAAAAGGCAATGAAAGTTTAAAAGAACAATATTTAAAACAAGCAATTGAATATTTAAATAAATCAGTCAAAATTCATCCAACTTATGCAGATGCGTTACTTTTATTAGGAAATGCACATTTTGAATACAATAGAGATTTTGAAGAAGTTTGGAAGGCATATCGTAAAATTTTAATCCAAAACCCAGATTACGAAAAAGTTCATAGTAATCTTACAATTATGTTTAATAAGGTGGACACTCCTGATGTCAAAATTAGATTGTATGAAGAAGTTTATAAGTTAGCACCAAACAGATATGATGTTAATTATGAGCTTGGAACAACTTATGGGAAAAAGAAAAACATTCTGGATAAAGCGATATTTTATCTCGAAAATGCTTACAAAATAAACCCAAACAAACCTGAGATTTATAAAGATTTAGGCGTTGGTTACGGTTTAAGTCAGAATTATCCAAAAGCTCTTGAGTTTCTAGAAAAAGCAGTAAAAATCGACCCAAAAGATTTTCAAATGTATATCAATCTTGGGGTTACATATCAAATTCTTGGACAGAAAGAAAAAGCCGAGCAAGCTTTTGCAAAAGCTAATGAACTTAATCCAAATCTTAAAAAGAAAGACGATGAAGCTAAAAAGGATAGTTTGAATATTGCAAAATAAAACGTTATATCTATACGGCAATATCGTTAAGTTAAGCCTGAAAGGCTTGAATTTGAATAACCTCCGATGTAATCGGAGGTATAAATCAAAGTTGAAAACAACCCAGAATGGGTTGAACATTATATTAGACCTTCGGTCGCAACCTACGGTTGTCTTCGGGATTTCTCAGTATTAGCTAATTAATACCTTAACTTAATATGCGGTATATCATTGAATAGCAGTCGTTTTATTGTATTGAATCTCTAATTTAATCTCGGAAAAGCAATCATATCTTTAACAATAAATGCACTTGGAAAGTTATCGGAAATCAATTTTAAAAATTTTAGGGCATCACTTTTTGTTCTAAAGTCGCCGATTAAAACTTTCCAGTTTGGTTGGTCGTATTTTAAATATGATTCTATTTCTGGAAATAATTTTAAAAAATCAGCTTTTGCTTTATTTGCACTTTCTCTCGCCGTGTGTCCTGAATCAGAAAAAATCCTTATTCGATAACCTTGGCAAGAACTAAGTTTTTCATTATATTCAATATGTTTATTGAATATTAGTTTTATATTATCATTCTGATTAATTTTTACTTTTCCACCATACATATCATTTTGTAAGTAAGAAAAATAATCAATTTTAGTATTTTCTTCAGTTTGTGCTTGAGAAAAAACTGAAACAGAAATTAAATTGAAAAGAAAAATTAGATATAAATTAATTCTCATCGGACTATATTAAAGTTTCAAATTCCAAATTTCAAGTTTCAAATCCCAAAATTCTAAATTCTAAATTCTTTTATTTTTCTAAAACTTCAGCTCTTAACGAAAGTACCGGTATTGGTGAATGATTAACCATTTGTTGAGCATAAGCACCAAGCCATAAATTAGAAGTATTTTCTGATTGTTCGGTCATTACAGCAATCATTTGAGCGCCAATTTCTTTAGCGTAATCAATTGATATATTTGTAATATTTTCTCCATGTAAATCTTTTAATACACATTTAATCTTTTTTTGAGCTATGTATTCACAAGATTGAGCTGCATAACTTTTTAGTCTTTCGAGAATGTCTCTTGCATTGGTTTCTCTAACAGTAACAACATGAACTTCGGCATTAAATAAAGCTGCAAAATCTGCAACATAAGAAATTTTAAGTCTGCTTTCTTTAGAAATATCTATTGGTGCTACAATTTTAGTGATAGGCTTACACGGAAATCCTTTGCGAATAGTAAGTACAGGGCATGGAGCATCGCTAACAACTTTATATGCATTACTTCCAATCCAATATTCTTCAAAACCTGAAATACCATGAGTTCCCATTATAATCATGTAAGAATCTTCGTATTTAGCTTGGTTTGTAATTTCTTTATAAACTCTGCCTTCGCGAATTTTATAATCAAATTCTCCTTTAACTTTTTTCTTATATTTTTGAACTAGAATATCAAAATATCCTTCTATAGATTTTCCAAAAACGAAATTGAAATCTTTAAAATAATCAGGTATTTCAATATCATGACTTTTGCGAACATTAATCATTCTAATGTTTGCACCTATTTTATTTGCTATACTTATAGCGTGTTCTAAAGCATTTATAGAGTCGAATGAGAAATCAATTGGAACTAATATATTTCGTTTCATAATAATAAAGATTTAATTTATACAAAGTTAAGCATAAAGCTTAAAATTTCATAACTTCAAATGATTTTTTTCAAATTTTGATTAAATTATTATTAATAGCCTACTCCGAAAAGTCAAGAAAAGAAAAATAACCACAAGACTTGCATTGAGTTTATGGTTATTGAGCTTTGTAGAAATATCGAAATGTGGCAAAATAAGACTTTTTGGAGTGAACTCTTATTAACCAATCATAATATTTGCTTTAGCATATTTATAATCGGTATAGTCTGCTTTTTTGCTTAATGATAATGCTAAAGTTAGAGGTCCGATTCGACCAATAAACATAGACAATATAATAATTACTTTACCTGCTTCGGATAAATTTGCTGTTATACCTGTTGAAAGTCCAACAGTTGCAAAAGCTGAAATTTCCTCAAATAATAATTGAGTAAAACTCATATTTGTTTCAGTAATTGATAGTAAAAATGTTGATGTAAAAATTAATGTTATTGAGAAAATTACAACCGAATAGGCTTTGTTAATCGAATTAAAAGATATTGTTGATTTATACGCAACAACTTGCTTATGTCCTTTGATTGTGGCAATTACCGATTTAAAAATAATAAAAAATGTTGTAGTTTTAATACCACCGCCTGTTGACCCGGGCGATGCTCCAATAAACATCAGCATCATCATAAATAAAAGAATGGGCAAAGATAAAGCTCCGATATCTATTGTATTAAAACCTGCTGTACGTGTAGTAACTGATTGAAAAAATGAATGTGAAAGTTTTTCAATGAATGTCATTCCGCTCAGTAACTTATTGTTTTCGATTATAAAAATAACTACTGTTCCAGCGACTATTAGCAATAAAGTAGAATAAAGAATTATTCGGGTATTTACCTGAATTTTTTTCCATTTTTTTTGTCGTCTTTCACGAATTTTTTCAAAACTGAAAATATCTTGTAATGTAAAAAAGCCAATTCCACCAAGTATTATAAGAATAGCAATAATAAAATGTGTAGAAAAAGAAAGATTAACGTAATTCTCGGCTAGTCCATTCCCAAATAATGAAAAACCGGCATTGTTAAAAGCAGAAACCGAATGAAACATTGAAAAGAATAATTTATCGGAAAATCCATTAAAATGAATATTTTCGTTCCAACTTATATAAATTAAAATTGTTCCAACAGTTTCAATGAATATACTATAAAACAAAATGTTATATAAAATTTTTCTAGTGTCGGATAAGTAATCTGAATTAAAGAAATCTTTAATTAATGACTGATATTTTAATCCGGTATGAGCACTATGTAAAGTAGCGAAAAATGTAGCAAAAGACAGCATGTTTAGTCCACCAAGTTTTATTAAAATCATAATAATGAATTTTCCTTTAAAAGTGAAAAAAGTTGCTGTACTTACTGTTGATAAGCCGGTAACGCAACATGCACTTGTTGAGGTAAAATACGCATCTACTAATGAAATTCCATTTGTTGTCATTTCTGGAAGCATTAATAACGCAGCACCACTACTTATTAAAAAAACAAAAGAAAAGGATAATAATGCGGAAGGGTTAATATTTAAGCTTGAAAGTTTTGTACTGGCTTTTCCTGATTCTAAAGCAAATATTAAAAAGAAATATATTTGTATAAAGATATCAATGTAAGCTGTTACATTTTTAAAACCAAAATATGAAAAGATTAGTTCAAGGATTTGTATATTTAATAAATAATATACTATCCAGTTAATAATAACAATAAGTAATATTATACCTTCAAATAAGTTATCTTTAATAAAATTTAATGGAGAAAAGTTTAATGATAATTTTATACAATACTTTAAAACATAAAAGAATAAACTTGATTTAATAATCAATGAAATAATTTCTCGGGTTTCTGGAGTTTTAGGATAACCGTAATAATAAATTATACTAAAAAGAGCAACTGACGATATTATTATATTTATAATACGAAGCGGAATTACAATATTATCTTTAAGATTATATATTGAAAGCTTATAGCGTTCTTTTATTTGTTTTAACAAAAGCATTAAAGAATATTATTCATTTATTTCAATAAATTTTTCAATGTCTTTACTTCTTCCAAAAACGATTAGTGTGTCGTTTTCTTTAATAATGGTTTCGTAGCTTGGAACTCCAATTATATGTTGTTCACTAACTTGGACATTATTTTTCAATAATGAAATTCTTTTTTTAATAGTAATTAAATTAATTTTATATCGATTTCGTAAATCAATATCTTTAAGTGAACGATTTACAATATTTTTTGGAGTAACAATTTCGGCAATTTTAAATTCATCGGGAAGTTGCAGGTAAGATAATATGTTTGGATTAAGTAATCTTTCGGCAACAATAATTCCTACTTCATCTTCTGGTGAAAGTATTTCGATTGCTCCAATTTTTTCAAGAATTTTTTGTTGATTTCGACCCATCGAACGAGTAATAATTCTTGGAATATTTAATTCCATTAAAATTGTTGTACAAAGAAGTCGTTGCTCAAAATCTTGACCGATTGCAACCACAACTGCTTCAAATTCATGAATATTTTGCGAAAGTAATGCTTTTTTGTCTGTTGCATCCATCGCAACTGCAACCGAAACTTCATCGGCAATGCTGTCGATAATATCTTCGTCATGGTCAATTGCCATTACTTCTGCTCCTTTGTTTGCAAGCGAAGTTGCGATAGCTCTTCCAAATTGACCAATTCCTATAACTGCATATTTTTTCTTACTCATAATTTATTTAAATTATACTTATTTAAAAATTGGAATAGTAAAAGAAAAAGTACATCCATGTCCTTCTATACTTTCTTCCCATATTTCGCCTTTTTGTTTAATAATAAACTCTTTACATATTGCTAATCCTAAACCGGAGCCACTATTGGGTGTATCAGGAATTTTAAAGAATTTTTCAAAAATTTTATCTTTATATTTTTTTGGAATTCCTTTTCCATTATCAATTATATGAAAAACTACAAACTTTTTTTTGCTTTCGGTTTTAATTATAATTTTTGAGTTTTCATTCGAATATCTGATAGCGTTTCCTATTAAATTTATTAATACCCAAGTTGTTTTTTCAATATCGGTATAAATTAAAGGAATATTATTTTCAAATTCGGTTTCTATTGTAATTTTCTTTTGTTCAGCTTGAATTTTTAATGTTTCAATTGAATAGTTAATAATTTTTAACGGACTTTCGGGCTGATAATTTAATTTTATATGTCCGGTTTCAATTTGGCTCAAGTCTAAAAGTTCGTCTGTAATTTTAATAAGTCGCTCGGTATCGTCTTTAATATTTTTGATAAGATTAAGTTGTTCTTCGTTCATAGTTCCAATTCTCGAATCTTCTAATAATCTGGAACACATTCTGATAGTTGATATTGGTGTTTTTAGCTCATGCGAAATTGTTGCAATAAAATTAGTTTTTGCTTCGTCAAGTTCGTGATATTTTGTAAAGTTTTTTAAAATAATTAAGTAACCAATAGATTTTTGTTTGTTTTCATTTGGTTCTTGGCTTAAAACTTCGATAATTTCTTTGTTATAGAAAATTTCTTTGCCATCGGTATTAATCTTTATAAGATTCTTTAAATCACTACTATTTGCATTTTCAATATATAAATCTTCTATTAATTCGTACATGAGTTTATTTTCGGAAGCAATTTCGGTAACTATTCTTCCAATAAGCTCATTTTCTGATAAATTAAGTAATTGATAAGCTGTGTTGTTTGCAAATAAAATAACTTTATCTTCGTTCAGACCAATTATGGCATCATGTATATTATTGATTATGCTTTCGATACGTTTTTTTTCAAATAATATATTTGCATAATTACTATGCTCATAATCATCAAGTTTTTGAGCCATTAAATTGAATTCTTGCGTTAAATCATTAAGTTCGTCATTAGATTTAAAATCTAGTCGTTCTTCGTAATTTTTATTTGAAATTTCTTTAATACTTTTTATAATTTTACGTAATGGATTGGCTATATATCTTGGAAATTTCAATATAAACCAAAGTGTTATTAATATGCAAATTGAAGAGATAATTAGCATATAAATAAATACGTTATCGGCAGTATCTTTAGTATGTGAAGTTTTACTAACAATTGCTTCCATGTTTATTTCAGAAATTTTATAAATAGTGTTATTAGCATTTCTAAATTTTGGTCTTAAGTTAGAAATATATTGTTCGATATTTATTTTTTCTGTAAGAAGTGAATTAAGAAAATACTTCTGTAACGTATCATAATTGTATTTTAATTCATTAACCAGTTTACGTTCTTCAGGTTCGACTGTGTTCGACTCAACCTCAATTACAAATTTTTCAAACTTTTCACGTTCATCATTATAAATTATACTTATACTGTCGAAAGAGATATTTTTAAAAATTACATCAGTTTGTATTTGTTCAATTTTTTCGAGTGATTGAATTAAATGTTTAGCATTTAGTACTGATTTGTAATTATCTTTCATTATTGCTTCTGATTCATTAGCAAGTCTTTTAATATAAAAACTTCCCATAAAACCTATAAGAATCATAAAAAGAAATATAAATCCGAGTCCGAATCGTAATTTTGTTTTAAGTGAAATTTTCATTTTAGATTTTTTATTTATGACGATTTCTTATTTTTTTTATATCCGATAAGTATTTAAAAAATACTTTGCCAAATTTATATATAAAATAAATCACAATTGATTCAAATGTGATAGATAAAACTGATGTTTTTCATATTAAAACATTATGATTGAAATAATAAATTCAGTATGCCATTAAAATAAATTATTGTCAAACAAGTTAATTATCAATCTAATATAATGTTTTGGTGAATTTTAATTTAGGTTTTAAAATTTTCAAAATGAAAATGGTTTTCCAAAATGGAAAGAATTGAATATAAAAATCAATTTTGAACTAAAGTTACAAATTAAATTCCTGAATTTTTCGATACAGAGTTGTTAATCCAATATTCAGAATTTTTGCTGTTTCGGGTTTGTTTCCGTTAGTAGAATTTAAAACTTTGCGAATATGTTCACTTTCAATGTAATCAAGAGAATTGTTTTCAGGTTTTAAGTTTAAATTGTTATTTTTTATTTCAGATGGAAGTAAACTTGAATCTAAAATATCATTTTCAGATAATATTATTGTTCTTTCAAGAATATTCCTGAGTTCACGAATATTTCCTTTCCAGTAATATTGTTTAAGAATTTTGAGAAAATCGGAGTCGTAACCTATAATTTTCTTTTTTATTTTTTCGGAATATACTGAAATAAAGTAGTTTGTAAGTTGTTCGATATCTTCAATTCGATTCCTTAATGCTGGAACATAAATTTTAAATGCAGATAATCTATAATAAAGGTCAAATCTAAAGCTTCCTTTTTCACATTCTGCTTCAAGATTTTTGTTTGTTGCAGCAATAATTCTGACATTAACTTTTTTGGGATTTGTTTCACCAATTCTTGTAAAAACCTGTGTTTCAATTATTCTTAAAAGTTTCGCCTGAAGGTCGTGATTCATATCGCCAATTTCGTCTAAAAATAATGTTCCTTCGTGTGCCTCTTCAAACAATCCTTTTTTATCGTTTATTGCACCGGTAAAAGCTCCTTTTTTATGTCCAAACAATTCAGATTCAAGTAATTCATGAGGTATTGCACAGCAATTAATTGCAATAAATGAGTTATTTTTTCTATTACTACTATTATGTATCGATTGAGCAAATAGTTCTTTTCCAGAGCCTGTTTCGCCTTCTATTAGAATTGTAGAGTCGGTACCGGCTACTTTAAGAGCCATTTTTTTAGTTTCATTTATCGGTCTGGAATTACCAATTATATTGTCAAAATTAAATTTTATTTCTAGCTTATTTTCTAAATCAAAAATACGTCTGTGCATAACAACTTTGCTCATTGCTTTTTCAATAGCTAGTATAAGTTGCTCATCGTGTGTTCCTTTGGTAATATAATCAAATGCTCCGAGTTTCATTGCTTTAACACCATCATTTATAGTTCCGTAAGCAGTTAGAAGAATTACCTCGCAGTTGGTATTTATTTTTTTATAATTATTAATTTGTTCTAATCCATTTCCATCAGGAAGTTTTACGTCTGATAAAACTAAATCAATATTCTGATTTTGTTCAAGATGAGAAATTGCCGATTTAATGTTTTGTGCCTGAATTATTTGATAACCTTCTAATTCAAGAATTCTGGACATTAATTGTCTTAATTTTTCCTCATCATCAACTATTAGAATAGTTCCTTTTGTCATGCTAGTTTTTGCAGAAATTAAATTTAAAGATATAAAAAAAGCTGATTAATTTTCAGCTTTAAATATTTTAAAACAGGTCAGAATGTGTTCTTAGCCTCACTAATTTGAAATGTTAATGGCTATTCATTGAGATTATAAACTCTTCATTTGAAGAAGTTTTCGATAATCTGTCGAGTAAAAATTCCATTGCTTCAACCGAATTCATATCTGATAAGTATTTTCTTAAAATCCAGATTCTGTTAATGAACTCTTTGCTTAACAATAAATCTTCACGTCTTGTGCTTGAAGCATTCAAATCAACTGATGGATAAACTCGTTTGTTTGAAAGTTTTCTATCAAGTTGTAATTCCATATTTCCGGTTCCTTTAAATTCTTCAAAAATTACTTCGTCCATTTTTGAACCGGTTTCTGTTAAAGCAGTTGCAATAATTGTAAGCGAACCTCCATTTTCGATGTTTCGAGCTGCACCAAAAAAACGTTTTGGTTTGTGAAGTGCATTTGCATCAACTCCGCCTGATAAAACTTTTCCAGATGCAGGTTGAACAGTGTTATAAGCTCTGGCTAAACGAGTTATAGAATCCAGCAGAATTACAACATCGTGTCCACATTCGACCATACGTTTTGCTTTTTCGAGAACCATATTAGCAACTCTTACATGTCTGTCGGCTGGTTCGTCAAAAGTTGAAGACAATACTTCTGCTTTAACATTTCGTGCCATGTCTGTAACTTCTTCAGGTCTTTCATCAACCAAAAGAATCATTAAATAAACTTCGGGATGATTATATGCAATTGCATTTGCAATTTCTTTTAAAAGTACTGTTTTCCCTGTTTTTGGTTGGGCAACTATTAAGCCTCTTTGACCCTTCCCTATTGGTGCAAACATGTCAACTACTCTGGCAGAAAGACTACAATTAGGTTGTCCGGTTAAAGTAAATTTTTCGTTAGGGAATAGTGGAGTTAAATAATCGAATGGAATTCTATCGCGAACAGACTCAGGTGAGCGTCCATTAATTTTTTCAACTTTAATTAATGGAAAATATTTTTCGCCTTCTCTTGGAGGTCTTATAGTTCCTTTAACGGTATCGCCGGTTTTTAAGCCAAATAATTTTATTTGCGATTGTGAAACATATACATCGTCTGGCGAATTTAAATAATTAAAATCTGATGAGCGAAGAAATCCGTACCCATCGGCAATTATTTCGAGTACTCCTGATACAGATACAAGTCCTTCAAAATCATACGGTCTATCCTGACTTCTTTTGTCAACAATTTTTTTATTATTTTCCTGATGAATTTGAACTGGAATATTATTTTCAGAATCATCGTTTTTGATAGATTCCAAATCAGTATCATCATCTATTGTATGCTCTAAATTAGTAGTTAAATTATCGGTATTATCGTTTTCAGAAGTTTCAACATTAAATTCATTTTTATTAAAAACTTCAAGCTCTGGAAGTACTACTGAATCGTTTTTTCTGATTTTAAGATTTTTATTTTCTTTTTTACTAATAATTTCTTTATTATTTTCATTATTAGGGTCAATGCTTTCTTCAAATAATTTTGGATGTTGCAAAAATGGGTTGTTTTTTTCTTTTTTTTCTTTTTTTGCATTATTGTCAAAAGGGTCGCTTTTAGGCTGAACATTTTCATCTTTTACACCAATAATTACCTTCTGCACTTTTCTGGAAATTCTTTTACGTACTTTTTTATCAGTATCGTCGCCAATAGAAACTGCCTGTTGGTCAAGTATTTTATATATTAAATCTTGTTTGTTTAAATTTTCAACGTTTTGAAGATTTAAGTTATTAGCAATTTCAAATAATTCACTAGTTAATTTTTTGTTAAGTTCAATAATATCGTACATAAATGATTAATTTATAAGAATAATTTTTGCAAAATGTATAAATGATTTATTTCTATAGTCAAGAAAACCTTGCTTCCCAAAGAAATCAGATGCAATATTAATTATAAAGTCAATAGAAACAAAAAAAATTTATAAAATTTATAAAAAATTTAATAATTGTTTAACTATTAATTTTAATATTTGTGTGATATTTACACAAATAAAAATATTTGTATTTTGCAACATAATATTTGAGCATTTCGTAATACAAATTAAGGGAAGATTTTTCTGTTATGAGACAATTAAAAATTACAAAGCAGATAACAAACAGGGATACAGCTTCTCTAGACCGTTATCTACAGGAGATTGCAAAGGAATCGTTGATTACTGCTGATGAGGAAGTAGAATTAGCCCGTCAGATTAAGCAAGGAGATGAAATTGCTTTGAATAAAATGGTAAAAGCTAATCTACGCTTTGTTGTATCTGTAGCAAAACAATATCAAAACCAGGGACTTACATTGCAGGATTTAATTAATGAAGGTAATGTTGGACTTATTAAGGCAGCTCAAAGATTTGACGAAACCAGAGGTTTTAAATTTATTTCTTATGCTGTTTGGTGGATTCGTCAATCAATTCTTCAATCTTTAGCCGAACAAGCTAGAATTGTAAGATTGCCATTAAATAAAATTGGCTCTCTAAATAAAATTAATAAAACTTTTTCAAAACTTGAACAAGAATTTGAACGAGAACCAACTACTGATGAAATTGCTACTGCACTTGATATTAATAATCAAGAAGTAATGACTGCAATGGGAACAGTATCAAGGCATTTGTCGATGGATGCTCCTATTAATCACGACGATGAAGGAAGCATGTACGATTTAATTCAAGATGATAATGCAATTAGTCCTGATATTCGTTTATTGAGTGAGTCGTTAAGGGCAGAAATTGAACGGTCGTTGTCCACTTTATCTCAAAGAGAGGCTGATGTAATAAGATTATACTATGGCTTAAACTGCGTTCCGTCTCATACTTTAGAAGAAATAGGAGCTAAGTTTGATTTAACACGAGAACGGGTAAGACAAATTAAAGAAAAGGCTATTAATAAATTAAAGCAAAGAGCAAGAAGTAAAATTTTAAAAAAATATCTGGGATAATGATTAATGGTTAATAATCACATTGTTATAGGGTTAAGTTATTGTAAACATGATAATCTCTAAATTTCTAAATCTTTAAAATCGTAAATCCTAAATCGTAAATCCCAAATCGTAAATCCCAAATCCTAAATAAAAAATGTCACATTTAGTTTCACCTTCATTACTTTCTGCAAATTTTGGCAATTTAGAAAAAGATATAAATACGTTAAATAATAGTAAAGCAGATTGGTTTCATATTGATGTGATGGATGGAGTGTTTGTACCAAATATTTCTTTCGGATTTCCTATAATAAAATTCATTAACCATCTTTCAAAAAAACCTTTAGATGTACATTTAATGATTGTTCAGCCAGAAAAGTATGTTGAAAGATTTGTGAAAGCAGGAGCCGAAATTCTTACAGTTCATTACGAAGCTTGTAATCATTTAGATAGAACTATTCACGAAATTAAATCTTTAGGAGCAAAAGCAGGAGTTTCGTTAAATCCACATTCACCGATAAATTTGTTAGAAGATATTATAGAAATTACTGATTTAGTTTTAATTATGTCGGTAAATCCTGGATTTGGAGGGCAAAAATTTATTCCTAATTCGTTGAAGAAAATTGAACATTTAAAAAATTTAATAATTAAGCGAAATTCAAAAGCATTAATTGAAGTTGATGGAGGTGTTGATTTTTCAAATGCTCGTCAACTAATTGATGCAGGTGTTGATGTTTTAGTTGCCGGAAATACAATTTTTGGTTCCGTCAATATTGTTGATTCAATTGAAAAACTGAAGAAAATTTAGTCTAATAAAGCTACAACGTTACTAAATCACATATCTTAAATATTTAGATATAGGCATTCTATTTGAAATGTAGGATATTTGTGGTATTTTGTAGAAAAAAGTATTACATAGACAAACTCAAGAGTAGTTTATGTTTGTTTTTTATGGTTACTGAATACTAACATTAAATATCAAATAAAAATTTTACTTTTTAATTCAGGAACAAGCTTATTCTCAATTGCTTTCTTAAATAGAGTTTCAATAGAATTTCTTCCTTTCTCCTTCAAATCAATTGTAAAATTATTTACATATAAATTTATATGATTTTGTATAACTTCTTCGCTTAACGATTGCGAATATTGCTTAATATAATTATAAGTTCCAAGCGGATTTTCAAATGCATGTTTTACACTCGATGATATCAGATTGTTTATTTTCAATTTAATATCTTCACGTATAGTTCTTTTTATTGAAATTCCTCCAAGCGGTAAAGGCTGTTTCATTTCGTTTTCCCATTTTTCGCCTAAATCAATAATTTTTTTTAAACCATGTTTCATATATGTGAAGCGGGTTTCATGTATAATTAATCCGGCATAAACTTCATTACTTAAAATAACTTCTTCAATATCGGAAAATAAATATTCGTGCTTATTTTTTGCATTTGGAAAAAAAATGCTGAAAAGAAGATTGGCAGTAGTGTATTTGCCCGGAATTGCAATTTTTAAGTTATTAATTTCGTCGAGATAAATTTTGTGTTTGCTGATTAAAATTGGTCCGTTATTATTTCCTAATGCACTGCCGGAATTTAATATTTGATAGTTCTCATTTACAAAAGGATAAAGATGATAGCTAATTTTTGAAACGTCAAGTTCAGAATTTAAAATCATTTTATTAAGCTCTTCAACATCAGCGATTTTAAGTTCAAATTCGAAATCTTTATTTTCAATTTTGCGGTTTACAAGTGCATCGAAAATAAACGTATCGTTTGGGCAAGGGCTGAATCCGAGAGTTATTTTTGTTTTCATTTTATTTGATTTAAAAAATTCAATATAATTCCCTTATTGGTGTTTTCACACCCAATTGGCATTTGCCAAACCGTTAGAAATTATATATTTTGTTATTATTGTCAATTTTCACTTGTTCACATACAATTTGTCCCCATGTAAAAAAGGTGTTAATCTTTTTTTGTTTCTTTTCCTATACTGTAATAAAATCCAATGTCAATTGATAGGGACATAAGCCTATATGTCCATGGGTACTGTTCACGTGGCAATTCCTTTCGAAGTTGAAAAAGAAAATTCGGTCTTATTATGTAACTCATTTTTTTACTTATAAACTGTTGTAACCCAATTCCAATATTAGCTCCAAAATATAATTTTTCAAACATATCTATATCGTTAAACCTTTTAGGTGGACCATTCAAGTAAATTATATTACTTGGTGGTTGATTGTCTTTCGAAATCGAAGTATTTTCTAATTGTTGCTTATAAACATATCCACTATAAATACCAATACTACCAGTAAATCCAGTATTTTTTGATGTTAATACGTAACTAATATTTAATGGAATTATTAGACTTTTTATTCTTATAAAATTATCGTAAGTACCAATTCCACCTTCAGGTAATTCATTAGTAGTGATTTCTACTTGAAATTTTGAACCCTGCGTAATTTTTAAAATTCCAGTCGAAATTAACATTTTCTTTTTTTTATATGCTACAGAAATTCCATAATTTATAGGCTTTAGGAACTCAAAACCAATATCGTGTCCTTCAGTATTAATAGTCGATAAAGCTGGAATTACATTTAATCCAAAATCAAGTCGTGATTGAGGAAAAGCAATAATTAAAATAAGCAATAATTTTAAAATCAAATATGCAAGTTTCTTTTTCATTTTTTAATGTTTCCTAACAAGTTTTATTACGAAATAATTAATTGTTGAAAACAGTTCCAAAAATGTGTAAGAGTTATTTTTTGAGCCATTATAATGAATTTATAAAATCAATAATAAATGAATTTAATTTTGATACAGAATTTTCAACATTGAGTTTAAAAATTTCATTTTCTATCATTTTGTTAGAAATTGCACGAATCTGAATACATTCTATATTTTCATTCAGACAAACATACATAAATGCTGCACCTTCCATTGTTTCAATATCTGCATTAAATTTTATTCGTCTGTTTTTTAAAATTTCTGGATTATTTGAAATGGTATTTACAGTAATTCCTCTAACTTTAGAAAGTTGACTTATTTGTTTAATAAGAGTAAAATTAGTTTGTAAAAATCCATTCTTAAAAGGAAATTCATTTTCGTTGAGCCATTTTTTTTCAAATTGTGTTAAAAACTCTCCGTTCATATTTGAACCGAAATCGCCAAAAGTATCTTCAGCAACATATACTATTTCTCCAATATCGAATTTATTATTTAAATCACCGGCTATTCCTGCATTAATTATTAAATCATAATGATTATTTTTTAATTGTTTTGTTAAAGCATAAGTCATTGCCGTAACTCCAAATCCTGTAATTAAATAGTCAACATAATGATTTGAAAATGATTGTAAAATATTATCCTTTAATATGTGCTTAATTTCAATTTCGGTTGCCGATACTAAAAGAATTTTCATTAGCCAAAAGTTTTATAAAATTATTGTTCTGAAAAAAATAATACTTAATTTGCAATGTAAAAATAATAAAGATTATTGGTTATGGAAGATAAAGATGGTTTGATAAATAATTTAGGTTATTCAAAAGAAGAAAATTACAATGAAACAAATACAAATTTAATTGCTGAATATTATAAAAAGATTTTAGATTTGATTGGAGAGGATTCTGCACGTGACGGATTGATGAAAACACCAATAAGAGTTGCAAAATCTATTCAGTTTCTAACGCAAGGCTATAATCAGAACCCCGAAGAAATTCTAAAATCGGCTTTATTTCAGGAAGATTATAAACAAATGGTTTTGGTTAAAGATATTGAAATATTTTCAATGTGTGAGCATCATTTGTTACCATTTATTGGAAAAGCTCATGTTGCCTATATTCCAAATCATCATATAGCAGGTTTAAGCAAAATTGCACGTGTTGTTGAGGCTTATGCTCGCCGATTACAGGTTCAGGAAAGACTTACAATGCAAATCAGAGATTGCATTCAAAATACATTAAATCCGTTGGGAGTTGGAGTTGTAATTGAAGCACAACACCTATGTATGCAGATGAGAGGAGTTCAAAAACAACATTCTATTACAACAACATCAGCATTTACCGGTGCATTTTTAAAAGAAAAAACAAGAGCGGAATTTATTAACCTGATAGGATATAAGTTACATTAGAAAAAAATTCAATAAAATAATTTTATTTATATTTTAATTAAGTATTCAAAATTCATCAATTTAACAAAATGTTCAAACTAAATTTAGCAATTATTTTAATCTTAGCTTTTTACGTTAATTTATTTTCTCAACACGTTAAACCTGTGATGCTTGTAATGGGTAAAGTGTTGAATGAACGCAATATGAAACCAGTTGCAGCACGTGTAATTTACGAAATATTACCGGCAGGAACAGAAGCAGGAATTGCACGTTCAAATCCCGGAAATGGCGACTATAAAATAATTCTGCCTTACGGGAAAAAATATGGCTATTTAGCATTAGCCGAAGGTTATTATAGTGTAACTCAATTTCTTGATGTAACAGATTTATCTGAATATAAAGAAATTGATGAAAAAAATTTATTCCTTGCTCCAATTGAAAAAGACCAAGTAGTAAGATTAAATAATCTTTTTTTTGATGATGGTTCTTCGAGTTTAAAAACCGAATCATATCCCGAATTAAATCGCTTTGTTCAATTTTTAAAACTTAATAAAAAAATTGAAATTGAAATATCCGGACATACTGATAATCTTGGAGAACACTCTAAAAATATGGAAGTTTCAACAAAAAGAGCCAAAGCTGTTGCAGATTATATAATTGAAAACGGTATAAATGAAAAACGCTTAACTATTAAGGGTTACGGAGATACAGTACCTATTGGTTTTAATAATACAGACGAAGGCAGAGCAATGAATAAACGAATAGAGTTTAAAGTTCTAAGCCTTGAAAAAAACAAAAAATAAACTGCTTTGGAATAGTAATTAAATAACATGGTTATATATAACCCTCAGCAAAGTCTCCTAAAAGGAACTCTGCGACAATCAATAACGCAGAGTCCTGTAAACAGAGACTCTGCTTGGGCTTAAACAATTGATTAAGTTATCTCATTACAATGACTTTGCATAATTTTTCTGTTAAACAAGAGGTTGTAATATCTCTTAACAAAGCAAATATTTTTGGTATTATAATTTTTGGAATAAGCTCCGTTTTTCTTTCAAGTTTATTTATTCTTATTTGGGATTTTGATTTGTTTTTATCTGGAGCAAAAGAATTTATATTCAATCTTTTAATTACAATTCCTGTATTTATTTTAAGCATTATATTTCATGAAGTTTTACATGTGCTAATAATTTATTTTTTTGGAAATGTAAGTTTAAAAAACATTAAAGCAGGATTCAAGATAAATTATGGAGTTCCTTATATACATTGCAATAAACCAATAAAATCGTGGGTTTATAAAATAAGTTTGCTTACTCCTTTAATTGCGTTAGGAATTATTCCGTTAATTTATTCATTTACAATAGGAAATTCATGGTTCTTAATTTATAGTATTATTTTTATTACCGGTTCTTCTGGTGATTTACTGATATTTCTGAAAATCAGAAAAATAAAAAACAATATCAAAATTTTAGACCATGAAGAATTGCCCGGATGCTATATTTTGGAATAATTGTTATACCTTTGCAACACGGCTCAGTAGTTCAATGGATAGAATATCAGATTTCGGCTCTGAGGGTTGGGGGTTCGAGTCCCTCCTGGGTCACAAATAAATAACCAAAAAAAGCTAATTAACAATAATTTGGTGTTACATTGAATTTTTATTCATTAAGCTTTAAATTTATCTTCTCAAAACTTTTCCCCTGAATATTTTTTCACCTTTTAATTCAATAGTATAATAGCCTGATTTTAATTTTTTTATGTCAACAATGAAATTATTAGTTTTAACTTTTTCTTGTTTTAAAACTACTTGTCCGGTTACATTATAGATTTGTAAAGTATAATCTTTATCTTTTTCGTTATCAAATTCAATATTTATCTTATCATTTGTTGGATTTGGATATATAATTATTCCATAAGAAGGTTCTGCCCATATTTTTGTAATAGCAATAGCAATTGATGTTTCATCAAGATTTGATATTGAATGGCTATATGGACCACCCAAAGCTTTATCCAATCCGGTTGAAATACATGGAAAATCTTTCTCTACTGTAACAACATAAGTAAACTTTCCAGATGTATCGGGAATGTCAACATAAGTCCAAACTGTAGATGGTAAAGTGTCTAATATTTGCCATCCACCAGAATTTAAATGACGAAAAATATAGTAAGAATAATAAGGGAAGCCTTCATATTTATCCCAAATAAGATTTACTGTTTGATTTAATCCTTGATTTACAGTAAGGTGTAGTGTTTTATGTGCTTCGCTAAATGGCGATTCGTTTCCGCAACTATCAACTGCCGAAATTCTATAACGCCAAGGTCTAATTAAAGGATTTGCAAAAGGGTCGATATATTCACTTAAATCGTTATATGGAACTGATACCAAAAACTGATATAAACCTGTTGCCGTAGTTTCTTTGTATAAATTATAATGAGAAATACCAGAAGTTTGAACCTTTTCCCAAACAATTTTATTCTTGTTTAAAATGCTATCAACTAGCACAATACAAATCGGATTTTCGAGAGGTAATTGTGGAGAAACTGTATAATTTCCAACAGTTAAACATCCATTATTATCAGTTATGGTTAAACTATAATCTCCAGCCTGAATATTAGTTAAATCTTCGTTAAAAGTTGAGTCAGACCAATTATAAGTAAATGGTAATGAGCCTCCAGAAATGGTTATATCAATACTTCCATTTGAAAAATAACATGATGACGATGAAATATTTGCAGATGAAACAACTGGTCCATTATCGTTACTAATAGCTACATTATTCATTTTCACACAATTATTAGCATCGTTAATTACAATTGAATATGCTCCTGCCGGTAATCCGCTAATTATTGCTGTTGTATCATATGTTGACCACAAATAAGTATAAGGAGATGTTCCTCCAATAACAGACACAATTGCAGAACCATCGCTATTTCCACAGCTGGCATTTGTTAAAGTTATTATACTTTTCAATTCTTCTGGTTGTGAAATTTCTATATTTGTGGCAACAACGCAACCCAAAGAGTCGGTAACTGTAATTTCATAAGTACCAGCAGGAATTTCTGAAATATCCTGAGTTGAAGCTCCATTACTCCATTCATATACATAAGGAGATTTACCACCTGAAATAGATATGTCAATTGCTCCATCAGCATTATTAAAACAAGTAATATTGTTAATGTTTTGTATATCAAGGCTTAATGCTCCAGTATTATTTACATAAGCTATTGTAACTTTTTCACAAGTATTAGCATCTGTTACTGTTAATGTATAACTACTTGCTATTAAATTTTGAATAATTGAAATAGAATCGCCGGTTGACCAATTATAAGTGTATGGAGGAGTACCGCCAGATACTATTGATGCAGCAATTCCATTAGAAGAATCGCAGCCTGTAGATAAAGTAGTTATGCCTATAACAATTGGAGTCGGCTGATTAATTGTTATAAAATTTGTTGACTTACAACCATAAACGTCAGATACTGTTAATGTATAATTTCCAGAAAGCAAGTCAGTAATTATATCTTGATAGCTTCCATTATTCCATAAATAAGTGAAAGGAGCTGTTCCAACATTAATAACTGCTGTGGCAGTTCCATTTGAAGCAGCATAACAACTAGCATCGGTTTTTGTAATACTAATTTGTGGCAATTGATTAACTATAAGATTTGTTGTAATAATACTATCACAACCATTTACAGACAGCAAGGTATCGGTATAATATCCATCTGAAGAATAATTGTGTCCGTTAAAATTAAAAGTATCGCCATCGCAAATTGAATATATTACTGTGTCTGCGAATTGTTGAAATACATTCAATTTAATTGGATTGCTGGTATCTGAACCACAATCATTTACAACGATACAACGATAATAATAACCATTTGAAATATAATTTACTCCTGAAATTAATAAAGTATCATTTGTAGTTCCTGAATAAGTTCCCTGATTTGTAAGATTAATCCATGCAATTCCATTGTTTTCTTGCCATTGATAAGAAACAGGCAAATTTCCTGAACTTGAAATATTTAAGGTAATGTAATCATTTGTACATGATGATATATCTGTTGATTGAGATATAATTTCAACAGGTTTACAAAATGAGAAATATGCAGATGTATCAGAGGCATATCCATCTCCGTTGCCTCCAATATAATATTGTGAAAAAGTTTTAGAACAATTTAATATTCCAAGTATAACTATTAGTTTTATAATTGTATCCATTAATTTGTTCTGTTTTGGTTATTTATAAATATATAATTAGTTTGCTGTTCGTACTCCTCTACCTCCTGTATCATTACTATTAGTTACTATTGTCCTTGTTGCACCGGTTCTGTCAGAAATTTGTAACATTGATGGGTTAGAACTCCAGTGTCCACCTCTGTTACCAGAACCAGAAGCATCAATTCCAGGCCAGTTTTGTACATTAGAATATCCATCTATGTCAAGTATTCCATCTCCATTTATATTTGTAAAAGCACGCCCATTTGCATTTCCAACCGTTATAGTAATTTCTAAAACATTACCACTCATTTCTTTAATTCCATAATATGTAGAACTGGTTTCGTGCCTGAAATTATTTACAGTACTGCCTGAAAAAATACCACATTTGATAGGTCCATTTAATCCACCTACTGTGTTTGCATATAAAGCGTTTCCTGTAACAAAGCCGAGATTACTAATACTCTCATTTGTAGCTCCATCATTTATTATCGAATAAGTATTTGAGTATATTTCTGTACTTCCCCAAGCATATTCTCCATTAACTGCATTTATATTTCCACGGCAAGCTTTTTCATATTCCAGCTCTGTCATTGGTCTTAATCCTGACCAGTCTAAAATTGCAGCTAAATCAGACCACGATAAATAATTGCATGACCTATCAGGTGTTGAAGTTGAAAAAGTAACTGGCAATATTGTACCATTATTTGTTTGGGGACAAATAATTGTATTTCTGCTAGATGCATAATTTGAATTTGTCATTACATAATAGTTTGTAATATTTGAAGTACTTATATCAGTTTTTGTTCTTGAGTTTTGTTGT
>Ga0154360_1182_pt1 | contig 22528 bp, 7 predicted proteins | sample RifGroA2_FD_115888 | JGI IMG/M metagenome (GOLD analysis project Ga0154360, IMG submission 115888) | Bacteroidetes bacterium GWA2_30_7 | reverse complement strand
AATTTGTTATTATTTCTCCATTATAAGAATTTACAGCAAGTCCGGCTATTAATCTCACATAAATAGGAGTTGATGACAATGATACACTTGAATATGCTACATCTAAACTTCCTGAATAAGTTGAATTATCTGTTGAAACTTCATAATTTGTTGGTGCTGTAATTGTTATATTTCCAGGAAATCCTGTTAAATTACTTCCGCTTATGTTATAACTTTGAGATGAAGACGGACCTGAACCAATAATATATGTTAAACCCGACAAACTACCCACACTTGTTGTTAAAATAGGATCAGTAGTTAAACCGGTAACTGTAACTTCATCTATAATAAGAAAACCTGGATTGTTGTCGCTTAAAATTCTAATTTTTATATTACTGGAAGCATCATTAATTTTAAATGCAAAAAAAGAATAATTAAGACCGCTGAATGATTGAGATGTAACATCAATAAAAGAACCACCATTTATAGATTTCTGAATTTTAAAAGTTCCTCCACCACTATTTAATTCCCGATAGTAAAAACTAATTGAATCAATCGTATTTACTGCTGGTGTAATAAGGTAAGAACCACCAACAATATCATCGTTTAATCTGGCTCCACCACCAGTTCCTCCCCATGAATTAGTAGCAGTTTCGCCTCTAACTTCATTTACTTCCCAATCGCCCGAACCAAGTGTGAAGATTCCAGTTTGGTATATTGAAGTATTAAATGCTCCTGTAAAACTTTCTGTAAATTGAATAGCAGCTTTACAAAAGTTGTACTGCAATAAAATTAATATTACAATTACTGATGTTACAAATATTTTTATCATAAAAATGAACTGTTTGAAGTTTGAGGTTTAAGGTTTGAGGTTTGAAAGTGAGATAATGTGACGGTGTGAAAATGTGCAGGTTCTCATTCTCACTTTCTCGTTTTCTCCTTGTCTCAATTTCTCTTTTATGGTTATTTGTTGCAAATTGAATGTTGCAAATTCCATTTTATTCCGTTGATTTGTCATTTAATATTTTATGTTAAGTGTTCGAGGTTTTGTGTTTTTTAATCCCCCTAACCCTCCCGACTTGTCGGGACAGGCTCTTTGAAAAAGGGGGAATTTGGGGTTTGGCATTTGGAATTTGGAACTTGGGACTTTTCATCTGATAGATTATTGAATCAGAATTTTCTTAGAAATAATATCGCTGGTTCCGACAATTCTTAAATAATATATTCCAGTTGAAATATTATCTAATTCAAAGTAAACAGAGTCATTATCTTTATTGTCGTTAATTTCTTTAGCAATTATTTGTTTTCCTGTGGCATCATTAATATAAATAATAATTTTTTCATGTTTAGGGTTCTTTAACTTTATTGTAAGTGTATTATTTGTTGTGTAAGAACTTACAAAAGATAATCTTTCAGAATTAAAATTTTCAATAGCTTCGATATTACTAAACGAAAAACTTCCATCAAAATCAGTTTGTCTTAAACGATAATAAGAAATTCCCATCAGAGGATAATTATCAATTGCTGAATAATTTCTCAAACTATTTGAAAATCCTGCTCCCTGAATGTTAAACATTCCATTAAAAGTTTCGGCATTATCAGACCTTTCAACTGTGAAAAAATCATTATTTATTTCACTGCCTGTTGTCCAGTCAAGAAAAACGCTATTATCTTTTAAATTTGCTGTGAAATTAAGTAATTCTATTGGTAAAATTGCACCACCTTTTGCAATTCCATGTTTTGAAAAACTCTTATATCCTGTTCGTTGTGCAAAACCAGAACCGCTATTGTATATTCTCCCTGCTGCACCCAAAGCAGGAATTACAGTACTTTCTTCTGTTACAAATGTGCTCCAATTTGCATAATCTGTTGAAGAATTATCTCTTTTTACCGGACAAAATTTATTATCGTCAGAACTTGATAATCCGGTATTTGCGGTATATAATTTTACACCATAGGAACCTGCCGAATAAACCCAGCCTCCCTGTGGGTCAATAGTCCAGATTGCCAACGATAATATATCAGTTAAAGCAGTACCATCTTGATTTATATTTAATCTGCTATCAACATTATTTGCCGATTCGGTAAGTGATGCAACTTTTATTGTTAGTGATGTTAATCCTGTCAAATTATTGTTTATAAAATCAGCTTTTTTGAAATTTGTTGTTGCTGTTCCATCTCCAACAGGGAAAGAATATGTGTTTGTGTTTGAGGCAATTGTCCTTTGTAAATTACCATTTATAAAACATGTATTTGTTCCGCCTGAAATAGCTGTGGTGGCATTATTGTTTGAAACGTTTACTTTATTTGTTCCTGTTGTAACTATACCGTCAGTTAAAGTTAAAATATTTGAAACAGTAATATCCGTTGAGCTTAATGTAACTCCGCCAGAACCATAAGTATTATTTATAATCAGATTGTAAAAAGAGGGAGAACTTGTTCCACTGATTGTTTGTTCAGCAGTCCCTTTAAAAGTTACAGAACCATTTGAATGAGTTAATGTTGCATTATTTGTAAAATTGCCATACACATTTAGCTGGCTGTTTGCATTATTTATGGTTAAAGTTCTACCTGTACCAATTGTCATGTTATTACATTCGGCTTCAGTAAAATCAGTTAATGCAGGATCGCCTATTGTACATTCATTTCCTACTGAACCTGTAGGTAATTCAACATTTACAGTTTCATCAGGAACTATCATATTTTCCCAATTACCACAGTTATACCAACTTGCATCTCTTGAACCTGTCCATTTCCCTTCAACAAAACCACCACTTGTAACACCAATTGAAAGTCCATTATGATATGCCGGAGATGCAGCATAATAGGCAGCACAACTTGTAAAAGGAGTCCAGTTATCCGGATCGTTTACTCTGTCAATCCATTCCCTTTTTGTACAGGTAGTAAGGTCTCCTGTATATTTTAGAAAATCTGATGCTCCGGCATTGGGCATCATACAAAAACAATCTAATCCGGGAAACAAATTTGATTCCTGTGGAGAATTACTTGCAACCCAAGTGTCGTTTGAATTAAAACCGAATAAAATATTAGGACTTGTAATAGTAGCATTATGTGTCAAATTAGTTGTACCATCAGTCCAAGTACCTCCCTGCATGAAAAAGATTTGGTCGCCTCCTGCATTCATTATAAGGTCATCACCTACTGCATTTTCTTTAGTTATAGTCCAATTAGCATCAGGTTGAATTGAAGTATATTCACCAGTGCCAGGATCTGTAAACCTGAACGTAATTACTGTTCCTGATGCAATAGTTGTTCCCGTTCTTGTTGCCTGAATATATCCTTCGCTACTTCCCCATTGACCGGTATTCAAACGCTCCCAGCCATTATCTGTCATTTCGAGTGTTGTACCTGTTGTTATATCCTGAAAACAAACAAAACTTATTTCATCGCTACCGGCATTTGTTCCTAAACATGATGCTGTATTTGAGCATAAACCGAGAACAATCAAGTCGCCAAGATTAATAGTAGTACCAACAGCAGTAGCGGTTGTGATTTGATTACCTATGGCAGGGCTTGTTGTAAAGTATTTTTCACCACCACCTGCACAATTAAATTCAAAAACTTTAAAATAATATGTTGTAGAAGCCGATAATCCTAAAACTGTAAAATTATCTGAAGTACCTTTATAAACTACATAACTTGTACCTATCAGCGAACCACTTGCATAAGTTGCGTTTGCAGTATAAGTTGATAAGTCAACAGGGTCATTTGCCACATCACTGGTTGCCCTGCATAATACAATACAATATTCACCATTACCACGTGTCCAAGTTAAGTGCATTGATGTGTTGGTAATATTACTAAAACTAATATTGCTACAGTTGGCAGTAGGGTCAGAACAAGAGATAGTTGCCTGACTATTAGGGTTATCGGTATTAGTACCTGTTATATAAACCGTTGCAGCACCGGTACAGTTATAATCATATACACGAAACCAATAGGTAGTTCCTGCAACAAGATTTGTAACAACAACACTGCCACCAGTTCCATTGAATATTACCTGTTCTCCACCAGCATAAGCTGAATTAGCAGTAGGGTCTGTTCCATTTGTTGGTGCTGTAAAAGAATTAGATGTATTAATTTTTACTATCCTGCGTTCGCCTCCACCAGAATTCCAATTAACTGTCATTGAAGAACCAGAAACGCCTGAAAAAGTAATTTGCAATGATTGTGAACCCGGCACTGAACAAGGAACCGGACAATCGCAGGTGTGATCTTCAGGAACCATGTCCACAACATCCGCTGCTCCGATTGTCCATTCGCCTGCTGTCCATGTTGAATTTGCAGTTGAATAACCTGTTGCTCTGTAGGCTCTTCTATTAGTATATTCCCATGCTTGACCAGTTCCATCCACCCCAATAACACCATAAGCATCTCTCAGTGTACCTGTGAGATGTGTTCCTCCTTCATAAAGAAAATAACCATCATCTCCATCTCCAATTAGTTGACTGTTTATTTGTTGTGGGCTGAATCCATAAGCTGTGTTGAATTGGGTAGAATTACTACCTATTACATAAACTTCTCCTGTTCCAATAGAACCTGTTAGCTGAACATCTTCCCATGTTGAACCACCATTAGATTGTTTACAAATGTACCATGTTGATAATGAAAAATCAATACCTGTACTTCCAGCATTGAATAATTCAATAAACCGGGCGTTGGAATTATCACCAGGGTCGGCTATTTCTGATATTATGAGACTTGTAGCAGGACATCCAGAACCCGCAATAATTGTTTGAACACCACCGGCTGCAACTGGGTCAGTTCCTGATTTAGTTCCTTCGGTAAAAGTTATATTAGCAAAAGCTGTAGAAGATATATTGATGGTATTTGTAACTACAGCATCAACTTCAAAATCAACAGTTACAAATAAATAACCAGTTGTTCCACTTGATATTACAGTTGACAATCCTGTAAAAGAAATATTATTACCAGAAGCTACAATTGCTTTAGTACTTAGTGTAGCATCGCTACCATCGAGTGAATTATCGGTAGAATAACGTAATTTAAAACTATTAGCAATGAGGTCGCTTACAACATAAGTTCCTGCGGTAGCAACTGTTACACCTGTCAATTCAGCATCACTGGAAGTAACTGCCAAGTTCAGTTTATAAAGAATATGGTTTGCAGTACCTTGCATAACATTTGCAGCAGATACAGTAGTTGAGCTAATTGCAATAGATGGTGTTGGAATACCTGTTCCCTGTATTGAAAAGTTATAAGGATTTTCGTCTGAATCGTCGTTTGCAATGCTTAAGGTAGCTTGTCTAAGACCATCGGCACTTGGATTAAACCTTATAGTAAATGTAGTATTACCGGCAGGAGTAACAGGAGTTGAAGCATCAGCAAAAACAGAAAAATCGGCTGCATTAGTTCCCCCGATTACAATTTTAGGTGTACCACTCAAGCTAAGATTTACTCCGCCAAGATTGTTTATAGTAAATACTTTATCGGTAGTTTCTGATGCAGTATAAGTATTTCCAAAATCAGTATCATCGGTAGCAGAAGGGGTAGCATCGCCATCAACAATAATAACACTGTTACCTACCACTTCTATTTCAGAGCTGTTGCATCCTGATTTTGTTATATTTACATCATCCATTTTAAGACCTCCTGCATAAGAAGAGGAAAAAGTAAATACCAAACCCGTATAATCACCTGTTGTATAATCAGTATTTGTATTTGTTCCAGCAGAAACCAAAGCGTCGAAATTTCCATTAGCATCGTATTCCAATTCCCAAAGTCCGCTATTATCTCTTGTTACCTGAATCCCAACAGTCATAGAAGAATTCCAGTCAAAAGCTGAAGTAACAATTGCTGATGGTACACCATTGGTAACTTTCCATAATGTTAACATATCGGTACTCCCGGTAAAATTTACACCAACTGCATATCCGTCAACTGTACTACTTGTAAGACTTGTTTCATTAGCAATTAAATAAAACCAAAATTTATTATTGCCTGAAGGGTCCCAAGCTGAATTTCTAAGATTTAATTGCCAAATAGTTGTGCCACAGGCAATTGAAAAATCTGAGAGCTGGTAGTAAATATAACTGGTTCCTTCAACTCCAGATAAATTGTGTTTTATTGAATTAGTTCCTGATATTGGCGAACTGGTTGAATTTGTCCAATCTGTGGTATTTCCCCAACCAGTAAGATTTCCGTCTTCAAAATCATCGTCTAAAACAATATTTTCAATGTTGAAAGTATTGCTGGTAATATCCCAATCGGTGGTTGCCTGTCGTTCGGCATTTAAAGTCAATCCTGTACCAGTAATACTATGAGACAGTGAACTGAATGTAGCAACTCCGGATACTGCTGCCACATCAATAGGAGAGCTTGTTAATGTACCGGTTGAAGTAATCCTTATACTACTTGTATAGTCAAGGTCTCTGTTATTATTTGCATCTAAAGCTGCAACTGTAACAGCAGGCGACATGGAAGTATTTATATTAGTAGTTGATGGTTGCTGAACAAATGCCAACTTAGTAGCTGTAACACTTACTGCATTATTGCTTCCACCAGATTCTACATCCGTTCCATTACCACTTTCGAAACCACTACTACCAGTACCTTCAACTGAAAAACTACCTCTATTAACTTTAAAAGCAAAATTAGAACCATCTATCGTTGAAGAAGCAAGTGAAGGTTTTAACCATACTTTCAACTGATAAGTTTTAATTCCATTATCTGCAATTAAACCGAGGTTTGCAATATCAATGCTGCTGATAGTAATGTTAGTAGCATTGATTGTAATATTAGTCGTTTGTGTATTTGTACCATCGTAAAGCAAAGCTCCGTCAAGAACCGCAGAAAAATCGGCAATATCGTTGCCTGTTCCTGCTGAAATAACAATTTGGTTAATTTTTAATGGGTCGCTGTCGGTAGCCGGTGTAGCACCGTCGTCAGTAACTTTGAAGTCAAAATTCAGTACTGCCTCACCCTGAGTATCATACAGCGAAGAAATTGATGCAGGTTCTGAGCCTGTACCAGTTTCAACAATAGAAGTTCCTGTTGCTGGACATATTGACTGACCTGTGTTAGAAGTTCCTTTTGTACTTGTAGCAGGAGCCTGCCATGTAAAATCGGTATATTCGCAACCTGTTCCTGATAATCTTATGGAATAAGTAACAGCAACATTAGTTTCGGATTGCCCGACACTTGATGATGTTACACCATTTGCAGGACCATCTGTAGCAGCGAATGTACCTTCGTAACTTAAAAATTTTAAAAGAGTTCCGGAATAAGATAAAGCAAATCCATCGGGGGCACCATTTTGAAATGTAGCACTAAAATCATAAGTATATACTGTATAATTTCCATACGTACTACCAACTGTAAACAGGTTAAGGGTTTTATTATTATATGTTGTTCCATCGAAGCCATTATATAAATCGAATCTAAAATTACTTAAAGTATAATCCCCCGGATTTTCTATTATAATTTCGACAAATTCTGAAGCATCTGTAGCATCGTCATCGTAATGAAATTCATTTACCCATGCATTAGGTAAATCATTAATTGCAAATGTGTTACTTGTAATATCCCAATCGGTAGTTGCCTGACGTTCGGCATTTAAAGTCAATCCTGTACCAGAAACAGTGTGTGTTAATGAACTGAATGTAGCAAGTCCTGAAATTGCAGCTACATCAACCGGAGTTCCAGTTAGTGTGCCGGTTGATGTAATTCTTATAGTGGATGTAAAATCCAAGTCGCGATTATTATTTGCATCTGTTGCCTCAACAGTAACAGAAGGCGACATTGCAGCGTTTACATCTGTGGTTGAGGGTTGCTGAACAAAACGAAGTTTGGTTGCATCAATATCAATTGCAACATTTGCATCTCCACTTTCGATAGAACCTGTACCGAAAGAAGAGCCTGCTGCATCACAAGTTATATTGGTATAAATTAATTTAAATTCGAGAATATCGTTATCGGAAATTGCAGTCAAATTGGTATTTAACCAAATTTTTAACTGATAAGTTTCGTTTGTACCATCGGCAACAGAAATAAAATCGGCACCTGAAAATGTAATATTTGTGGCATTAACAGTTCCGGCTAAATCGGCAACTCCACAAGTTAGGTCGTTTCCACAAAGTTTAGCACCGGCAATAGCATCTGTCCAATCTGCAACTTCGTTTGCTGAACCTAAAGTAAAAACAATTTGGTCTATAATAGTAGCTAAACCATCGGTTGTTCCTAAGTCTGTAAAGGTTACATCAAAAACAAGAATTCGCTCACCATCAGTATCAATAAGCGATGAAATAGTTGCCGGTTCACCAGTGCCACCAGCGGAAACTTGAGAGTTTGCATCGTTAGTAGCCGAAGAAGGAGTTACATCTGCCCAAGTTGTGCCTACTCTTAATTCATCCATTTCAATAAAAGGAGTTGCAGATGTTCCATCTTGTCTAATAAATATTCGATTAACATTTGCTAAGTCTGTTAATCCATTTGTCGCAGAAAGTGTTGCTGCTGGCTCTGCTCCACCAGGGGTTGGATTTATCCATAATTTTACAATATCATTTGTAGTACTGGCAACAATTTGGTAAGATATTACAATAAATAATGTAGTATTTATTGCAGTTGTCCCACTTGACCAAACGGTATTTGCCGCAGTTGTTCTCGGATTTATACCAATATCGTATCCAGCACCATCTGAACGAGTCCAAACGGTACTTCCAAAAGTAGCAGCTGCACCCTCTGTAAATCCTGTAAAATAACCTCCTGTTGTATTTAGGGTTCCTATTGCAGAAACATTCAATAAAAAAGAATAATAAACTGTACCCGATGTTTGTTGTGTAAATGATTTGGCTGCATCTATCCCCGCATAATCAAATGTAACTTTAGCTCCAGACGATGCGACTAATCCTGTATAACTTAAATTACCCGTTGTTATAAGCAATGCATCACCAGAATTAAGAGAAGTCCAACCTGATTGTGGTAAAGCTAAGTCTTGCCCAACTGTGTAGTTTAATGCGTCTAAATGAGGTAATGCAACCTGCCCCCATCCCTTCCCCACTACCAAAGCCAGCAAAACTATTAAGCTAAGTTTTAAGAATGTGTTTGATTTCAGTAATAAATTTTTAAAAATATTGATTCTGTTAATTCTATTAAATATCTTTTTCATATATAGTAATTATGAATATATAATCAAATTCAAAATTTTAAAATTAGCTGTTGTTTGATTGAATGTGAAATCTGAATTAATAAATTGCGAGAAAAACAATCTATTTTGTTGTTTAATTGCTCTCCGGTTTTATTTTTCCAAATGTTCATCATTCATTAATTTTTTAATTTCTTAAATGATAAGCATCTGTGTAGCAAATTAACATCTATGTAGCCTAAGTAATGTGTGTATTTCGGCGTTTCGAGAGCATTTCGACAAGCTCAATGTACCACCTCAACGACCTTTCATTAATTGACATCTATGTAGCTATAAGTGCATCTATGTAGCTTATTCGTAGTTTATACGATAAAAATAATATCAAAGTTATGCTTTTTATTTAAAAAACAATCTTTAATTTAAGACGTATTTATTAACAAATGGTTGCTATTTATTACAAAATGAATATTTTATGATATTCAGCAATTAAATATAATTTATGTTTAAAAACATAAAAACAAATAATTTAGCAAATTTAATTTTAATACACCGCAATTTTTTTAATAAAGAAATCATTATCAGATGAAATAGCAACTGTATAAATACCCGTAGGTAACATGTTTGAGTTAATTAATAAATTCAAATCTCCATCAATAAATACGGACTTATTAATTAGTTGTTTACCACAAATATTATAAATAGAAATGATATATTTTGATGCTATAGATGATTTTAGTTTAACATTAATGACCTTTTCATTCGAATTATACCATAAATCTTGAATAAATTCTTTGTTTGAATTTTCTACTGAAATTATTTTGCTATATGAGAATTTTCCATCAAAATCAGTTTGTTTTAGTCTGTAATAAGATATTCCATTGTATGGGTTATTATCTTCGACTGAATAGTTTAAAGTAATATTTGAATTTCCGGCTCCATCAATTTTTGAAAAAGCTGTAAAATTTAAACCGTCTTTTGATTTTTCTAAAGTAAAATAGTCGTTGTTGGTTTCGGAGGCTGTTGACCAAGTAATATTTACTACTTTGCTATTGTAATTAGCCGAGAAAATGAGAAGGTCGATAGGAAGAACAAGTCCAGATTTGCCAATAACAAATGGGCTAAAAGATGTTATTCCACTCGCAGTTGTAGTATAAGGAGATGCTACAACATTACGTGAAGAGTAAGCTTCTTCATTCCATTCATTTGTGTAATAATGATAAATATTAGAGGTTGGTCTTGAAAATAATGAATTTTCATGTGTTGTCTCCCATTGTAACGTCAAATTGGAGGTAGTGCCTCCTGAAACACTTTCAGAAATAAACCACATTCGATTAACTAAAGAATCTTTATCGGTTGATAAATAATAACTAGCAGGATTTGGAATTTCATCTACTCTTGCTGAAAAATTATCTATACTCCCAGAGAAATTTAATGTGGCTGGATTATAACTAGTAGTTGTAGAGCCAATTGGAAATAAATAATTTACACTAGGTGAAAGAAACATTCTTTTATAAACTCCAGAGCCAGTTGTTGCTACATAAGACAAAAAACTGCCAGAATAAGCAGAGATTGTTCCTTGAGTTCCTATTTCATTTGTAAGCCCTAATATTAAATTGTAATTACCTAAGATAAAGTCTCCTGCAATAAAGTCTATTATACCTGTTTCAACTGTACCAGAAAGTGTAACAGATGTTGCGCCATCCAAATCAATAATTAAATATTTATCAATTTCGTTTGTTACATGGTTAGCAGTAGTAATTGCATTTCCTGTAACCTGGTCGGCTTTACCAATATACCAATATGTTGCAGAAACATCATAGGTTCGGGTATCTAATTGAACATTGCCATTGGCAGTGCCTGTTTTATTAATGCCATTTGTTGAAGTAATTTTAATTATTCCTCCTTGCTGAATATCAAATGATGTTACATTTGCTCCGGTGTAGTCAATTAAATTTAAAGGAGTTGCACCATTAAATCCACAATCTAAAGTGCCTCCATTCTCAATAGTAAGAGATGAATTATTGCCAATTTCCCAATCTCTGGTAATTGGTAACACATAAGCATCGTCTTTAATAAAAAAACGAATATTATCCATATTATTTGCTACGTTAATATCAACATCTACCTGCTGAACATTACCCGTACCGCTAAAATTGAAAGAACCTCTGTCAGATGTATTAGTCATAGAAATATATGCTGCGGCAACTTTTGTTAATGAGCCTTCCAAATTTATTGTTGTAGTTGGTCCGGCAGTTGCTGAACCGTGTATAACAAAAGAACCGCTATTTACAGTTAAATCTCCAGCAATATTCATAACCACATCATTTCCAGAAGAAGCTGATGTATAAGTATGTAGCCTGAAATCATTTGTTCCATTTTTAATAAAATCTCCAAGTACATTTAATGTGCTTGAGCCAGCACTTATTTGAAACTGAACATTTGAACCTGATGTACCATCAATAATCATATCTCCGCCAATAGTTACAGTACCATTATCTCCGCTGAACAAATTCACATTATCTGCACCATCATCATCAGTTACAGAAAAATCACCATGTGTTAAATTATAAGTTCCTGAAGGGAAAACACCACCCCAATTATGAGTTAAGTCTGCACTTCCAAAACTTATTGATAGATTTCCAAAATAAGCTGAATATCCCAAATAAGTAAACTGGGTAATATCAGCGGTTTCAAACAGTTGAGGATCGTTTGTTTCATCCCAGTTTGTTAACTGAATTGTAGAGTTAGGATAGAAATATTCTGTGCCTGCCCAAATAGTTGTACTAGGTGTGGTGGTGGAGAAGAACATCACAACGGTTGCTCCATTTTCTATAGTAAAATTCCCATTGTTTGTTATTGTTGCATTGATATTCAAAGTACCGTTTGTTTGAACATATATTGACCCTGTTGTCCAACCTGTATAATCAAAATTAAAAGTTCCCCCATTCATTACTATTATGTTTACATTAGCACCAGAATTTGCTCCGGTAGATAATGTTAAACCTGATGAGATATAAACGTTATTTGTAGTTGAAATTGCAGGGTCTGCAACATCGTTCCATGCACTACCGTTGTATTGCTGAAACACAGCTGTGCCAGTACCGCCCCACGTCCCTGAACTACCAGCCTTAACCCTATAATCGCCGTTTGAATAGTCAGTTATGTCAAAAGTATTTGATGTTACATCCCAATCGTTAGTGCCATCACGTTCAGCAAGTAATGTTCTTCCTGTTGCTGTTGCAGTATGAACTAACGACGAAAAAGAGGTTATTCCACTTACACATGCCGATGTTACAGGCGTTCCGGTAAGTGTTCCTGAAGAAGTAATTCTTAATGTAGATGTATAATCTAAATCTCTTTGATTATTAACATCAACAGCTTCTACTTTAACTTCCGACATTGTCATATTTACAACAGTATTACTCGGTTGAGTATCGAATCTTAATCTATCTGCTGTAACTTCTATTCTATTACAATCACCGGTAATTGAACTTTCGGCAGCTCCTGCATCAGATTCCGCAAAAATAGAACCCGAACTATTAGCTGTAGCAGAAGTAACTACAAACTGAAATTGCGTGTTATCGGTAACGGTGGTTTGAAAAGTTACTCTAAGACTTAATGTCTTACTGGTATTATCTGTGGTTGCAACTGATAATCCTGTAAATGTAACACTTGCACCGGCGGCAACTTCTTGTATTTCGGTAGTTCCATCAGAATCGTATAATGCTACTTTATTAAGCATTGCTGAGTTGGATAAAGAAAATGTAATGTCTGTAAGAGTTGTAGTTAAAGCGTCTAAATCGCCTGATAAACCACCATCTCTGATGTCAAATTTGAATACTTCAACATTAGAAGAAGTTACGTTTGAACCAGTATTAGATACATAAGCAATATTCGAAGGAAAAGTAAATCCTGTATTAACAATTATATCAGATGTGCAACCATAAGTACCTGTACCTTGAATTGAATAATTATAAGGATTTTCATCAGTATCGTCATTTGTGATTGAAATAGTTGCAGATTTTAAACCCAAAGATAAGGGAGCAAAACGAATTGTAAATGAAGTATAACTTCCGGCAGAAATTGAAGATGATGGAGCAGAATATATTGTAAATAAACCAGCATCTGCACCTCCAATTGAAATAGGGTTTGTAATATTTAGAGTGGTAGTTCCATTATTATAAATAATAAATGTTTTGTCAGTAGTTCCTCCGTTAATATCTGTTGACCCAAAATCTGTCCAATCAGTAGTAGAAGGTGTTGCGTCACCATCGGATATTGATGCTGAATTTCCTTTTACATCAATTTCGGGTTCGCAAATAAAAGTATGAGTTCCGATATAGCTTAATTCGTCAACTGTATAAACAATCCATTCTGAGTCATCTGTAGTTGTTCCGGCAGATGTTGTCCAATTTGTTTGAGTCGAACTAATTGAACTTTTACGAACTAATGTATTATCTAATGTTGCATCAGCAGTCCCTGCAACTGCCCAACCTGTTCCAGGGTCGGAACCGCTTGTCCCTACAATATCAATATTTGTTCCGGCACTTGTTTGCAAAGCGACTGCATCATTTCCATTCCACGAAGTTGCCGATGTTAAGTCGGCCGCAGCCAGAATAGTTGCATTTGCTAAAGTATTCGCAACTATAAAAACATCTCCATTTATAACAGTTCCTGATAAAGCTATTGTACTCTCTGTCCAACTTCCCCCATTATTAATAATTCCGATTCGATAATTTGACATATCTTTTGTAACACCTGTGCCATTATAGATTTCAACATATTTGTTATTACTTGAACCTTCGCAATATTCTGAAATTATCAAATCGGGAATACATCCTGTTGGTTCAATAACTGTTTGTACGCCTCCGGCAGAAACAGGGTCGGTACCTGTTTTTGTAGCAACCGAAAATGTAATATTTGCAAAAGCTGTAGATGTAATATTAATTGTAGCTCCAACAGTTGCTGTTGCAGAAACATCTCCTGTAACAAATAAATATCGTGTTGTACCTGATGTTAAGTTTTGTGATAATCCAGAGAAAACCAAATTAGAACCTGAAGATGCAGATGCAATTGTGCTTCCAAGTTGTGTAGCACCTGTTAAAGATGCTGATGTATTATACCATAATTTAAAGTTAGTAACATCTGTAGCTGAATATGTTCCTGCTGTAGTAACAGTAACTCCAGTTAATGTAGCATCGTTTACAGTTATTGCTAAATTAATTTGTTGTAAAATGTGACTTGATGTTCCCTGTATCACATCATTTGCAGAGATACCCGGAGTACTTATCGCAATTGAGGGGTTAGCAAGTCCTGTTCCTTGAATTGAAAAATTATATGGATTTTCGTCGGAATCGTCATTGTCAATACTTAAAGTTGCAGTTCTTGTCCCATCTGCTGAAGGATTAAATTGAACTGTAAAAGTTGTATTTCCACTTGTAGAAATTGGTGAAGAAGGAACCGCTGTAACAGTAAAATCTGAAGCATCAGTTCCACTTACAATAACTTTTGGAGTACCTGTTAATGTTAAATCTATAGCACCTGTGTTAAAAATTGTGAAAGTTCTGTCAATTGTTCCTGAAGATGTGTATGTGCTTCCAAAATCTGTCCAATCAGCAGTAGTTGGAGAAGCGTCGCCATCAGTAATTGAAGTTGCATTTCCTTGAGTATCAATTTCTGGCTGTGGAGCTGTAGTAGCCTGATTATTTGAAGGCGGTGTAGTAACATTATAATTCGATGTTGACCCTGTACAATTTTTTTCGTAAACCTTAAAATGATAAGTTGTAGAAGCAGTAAGTCCTGTAATATTTACATTTGTGCCGGAGCCTAGTAAAACAACATAATTCGCTGTTCCAATTTGTGTTCCCCCTGTAGGTGTTGCACTTGCTGTATAAGCAGTTCCATCAACTGGATCAGAATCAACTGCTGAACCTGAATGAATTAAAACAATTACTCCGTCTCCTGGTGTTCCTCCTCGTGCCCAATTAACTGTCATACTTGAGGATGTTATAGAAGAAAAAGTTATACTACTAGCTTGTGTTGTTGGTTCGGCACATAAAGTTGTTGCATTTCCAGTAAGTTCAGTTAAGTGATAACAAGTCCCAGTTGTATTGTATTCATAAACAGCAAAATAATAAGTTGTATTTGCAGAAAGTCCCGTTATTGGAAGATTTCCTGTTGGTGTTGAAACTCCAGCTGCGGTTCCGTTGTAAACTACAAATCCTCCTCCACATTCAGTACCTCCTGTACCATATACTGAGTTAGCAGTATAAGCAGTTCCGCTTGAAGGGTCAGTTGATGCTGAACCTGCTTTTGCAACTACCAAAACACCACCATCACCGTTGCCACGAGTAAATGTAAAATTCATAGAACTTACCGTAATTGTGTTTGTGAAGAATGATGAGGCTTGTGTGGTTGGAGCAGTGCAACCAGAACATGTAGCCGTATGAGAACCTAAATTAGAAACATCATCAATGTTGTATTGAGTCCATTCAGAAGCAAGATTAGGGAATGGACAACTAGTACCATCATCAGAAGTTACACCACCACAAACTGAAGAATTTCTCACAAGTGATTTATCTAATGTTGTATTTGTTGCAGTCCATGCTGTTCCAGGATCACAACCAATATTTCCAAAAATATCTACATTACTTGCAGTTGATACTTTATATAAAGCAACTGCATCATCACCGTTAAAAGCAACAGCAGCATTTGATGTTGCAGCTCCACCATATATAGTTGCAGATGCGTTTTTATACACAATTACAGTTCCATCTGACAATGAGCCGGTTAACGCAATATCAGAAGTGGGTGTTGAAGCCCCATTTGCATATAGACGAAGCTTATAGTCGCTCAAATCAACACTTGTTCCAGTTCCATTATAAATTTCAATGTACTTATTATTACTTGAACCTTCAACATATTCTGATATTATTAAATCTGTAGTCTGCCCCCAACTACTCTCAACTCTAAAAACAGTAATTAAAATAAAAAAATATGCCGTTATCGTTAGAAGGTTGATTGCTTTTGTTGTTGTGTTTATATTAAATATCTTTTTCATATATAGTTTACGAATATATAATCTAATTTAAAATTATGAATTTAGCTGTTGTTTAGTTGAATATAAATTTTGAATTAATAAATTGTGAGAAAAACAATTTATTTTGTTGTTTAATTGCTCTCTGGTTTTATTTTTCCAAACGTTCATCATTCTTTAATAACAAATTGTTAATTTTTTAAATGATAAGCATCTGTGTAGCAACTTTAACATCTATGTAGCCTAATCAATGTGTTTTAAGTACGAATTGTTAAACACATTTTTTAACATCTATGTAGCTAATAGTGCATCTATGTAGCTTATTCGTATTTTTTACGAATTTAATCTTTAAATGTTTGATTTTAACGTTAACGATTAAAATCAGATTAAAGACTTTTTTTCAGTATAAAGATTGCTATTTTTTTTCTAAAGTCAATAAAAACAAAAGATGTTATTCAACATGTATTGCTTTGGTTTATTAATTTAAATTTTTCAATTCTTGTTCAATATGTCTTAATTTAATATTTATACTAAATTTTTCTTTGATATGTTTTGCAACTTCTTCTGCACAATAAACTGAACGATGTTGTCCACCTGTACAACCAAAATTAATCATCAAATGTGTAAATTTTCGTTCGAGATATTTTTCAATTGATTGGTCAACTAATTCATATACTGAGTTTAGAAATGTTGCAGTTTCGGGTGTTTTTTTTAAAAATTCAATTACTTGCTCATCTTTTCCTGTTAGGTTTTGATATTCTGGAAGTCGTCCGGGGTTTGGCACGGTTCTACAATCGAAAACAAATCCACCGCCATTACCACTTTCGTCTGGAGGAATGCCACGTTTGTATGAAAAACTATTAACTGTAACTATAAGATTGTTTTCTATGCTTTTTTTAAATCCATATTTTTTAAGTTCCTCAGATTCAAATATTTTTTCAAAAGATGATAATAAATGTGGAATTTTTATTGGCAATTTCACAGTTGAAAGTATCCACTTTAGGTTCTCTATTGCATAAGGAATACTTAAAAGAAAATGTTCTTTTTTCTCATAAAATCCTCTAAAACCATAAGCTCCTAATGCTTGTAATATTCTTATAATTACGTAACCAAAATAATAATCTTTAAATTCCTTTACATTTACATTTTTAAATTTGCTTAATGTATCAATGTAATAATCAAGTAATTGATTTCGTATTTCTTGAGGAATATTTGCTTTTGCATCGTACAATAATGAAGCTATATCGTATTGTAAAGCCCCTTTTCTCCCTCCCTGATAATCAATAAAATATGGAGAGTCGTTTAAAAGCATAATATTTCTTGATTGAAAATCTCTGTATAAGAAATAATTGGTATCTGCTTTTAATAAAAACTCGGTAAGTTCCTGAAAATCATTTTCCAGCTTTTGTTCATCGAATGAAATATTTGAAAGTTTTAGAAAATAATATTTAAAATAATTCAAATCCCACATCATTGATTGTTTATCGAAAGATGCCCTTGGGTAACAATACGAATAATCAAATGTTTGTCCTGCAACTACCTGAAAACGTGGCATCAATTCAATAATTTTTTTATAATAATCAATTGATTTTTCCGAAAATGCTACTTTTATATTTGAACCAGAAATAAATTGGAATAACGTAGTATCTCCTAAATCTTGAAGAATGTATATATTATTGTTTAAATCGGCTATATATATTTCAGGAACAGGAAGTTTATACTTTTCAAAATGTTCGGTAAACTTTACAAATGCAAGATTTTCGCTATAGTCTTTATTATAAACTCCAAGTGCAGTTCTGTTATTACCAAAAATTCTATAATATATTCTGTTTGAACCAGATAGTGGCAATATACTTAGTTTTATTACATTTTCATTTGCCCATTCTTTAAAAAGTGAAATCAAATTATTTTCTATCTCTGAATTTTTCATTAATAATCATTTTTATATTTGATAACTGCTGTAAAGTTAAAACTTGTCAAAGATATTAGTAAATGGTTACATTTATTCGCTATTATATTTGTGAAATGTTATTAACAATCAAAAAAAATATTTAAAAAAATGTTGATAAACATAGTTATAAAACAATCTTTGCTTTGACTTAACAGATGAAGTAAGTATATTTGTTAAAAAAACTCTAAATGGCAAAGGCATTTCTTTTATTAGGAGGAAATATTGATAACAAGTTCAAATATCTTGCACGAGCTGAATCGTTGATTTCTAGTGTTATTGGCGATATCGTCGATAAATCATCTTATTACGAATCTGCACCATGGGGTTTTATACATAAAAGTTTTTTTTTAAATAAAGTAGTTGTAGTTGAAACTATACTTTCTCCTCTTGCATTGTTATTACATATTAATCAGATTGAAAATATGATGGGAAGAATTCGTAAATCTGACCAATATATTGAGAGAAATATTGATATAGATATTTTACTTTACGATAACAAAGTAATTAATGATGATAATTTAATAATTCCTCACCTGAAACTTCATCAAAGAAGGTTTGCCTTAGAACCAGTTTGTGAAATTGCATCTGAACAAATTCATCCGGTTTTAAATGTAACATTCCGTCAATTATTAAACGAATGTGAAGATTTACTCGAAGTTAGACGACTTGAAGATAAAGATGTTCCGAATATTAAAATAGATTAGTGTAATTTTTTATTAGACGCTGATTTTACTCATTAGTTATTTATTTCAAAGGCATTCGTGAGTCGCTTCGCTAAGTTCGCTGATTATTATGATTCTTTTTGACAGGATTACAGGATTTACAGGATTTGTCTTGTAAATCCTGTAATCCTGTCTAATCTTTAATTTTTTTTTAAAAAATAATTATTCTATCGAGTGTCTTTTTTGTCATAGCTTACTACGACTTTTCGGGGGATGTTTCATTGGATTTAAAGAAAAACAATGTGTTGGAATTAGAGACTGCTTAAATTTTAATTTAAAGTTTTATATTACTTTTTGCCACGAAAACTCTAAAACACCAAATTGCACTAAATGACTATAATAGAGCAAAAAATAATTTTGTGTGATTTTGTGCTTTAGTGGCTTATTTTTAGCATCAATAATTGTAAATATTAAATTTTAAACAGTCTGTTAATCTTTTGTAAAATAAGTTAGTACGATTTAAGGTTTGCTTTTCGTAGCGAATCTTTAGAAAAATTGCTTATTTTGTTGTCGTTGTTATAAATAGCGGTTTCCCATTCGCCATACATTGGATTAGGCAGCATAATAAATATATCACCAAAATCGGTTTTATTGGAATCAACCAAATCAATTGCAAGATTAGAATTTCTGTTTTCGTAAAGCTCACTAAAGTCGGTTAAATTATCACCTATAAGTAATAAAAATTCATATTCTGTTCTTAAAGAATCTCTTCGCGATTTTTTACTATTATCAGAAACTTTGAAAATTAAATGCTTATCATCTAAATATGGAAAATTGAACTTTTTAAGATTCAATACAGTTGCTTCTTTTTCAGTAGTTTTTCGATTAGATATATAAAATACTTCAACACTTTTTGTTTTTGCGTAATTAAGAAATTCAACAGCACCCGGCAAGGCATTGGCTAAGGCTTTATCTGACCAACTTTTCCAACTTTCGGAGCTATATCCTTTGCCGGTTTCAATACACTTTACTTCAAAAGGGCTATTATCAAGCAAAGTTTCGTCAATGTCAACAATAACAGCTTTTTTTCGAGAGTCTTTATTATTTTTTAATTTTTCATCAAGTAATCTTTTTGACCAATTATAACATTGATAATACATTGCACGCATTTCTGCAGATTTTTGATACCATAATGTTGCCATTGTAAGGTGTTCGTAAACCGATTTTTTTGTAATACTTAAAGAATCAGAATTGATGCTTTTTGTTTCATCAGTTGAACAATTGCATGAAAATAAAAATATTGAAATAATTGAAATTATAAAAAGATGCCTCATTTGAAAAATTTTAGGTTGTGAAAATACAAAAAAAAATAAGTTCCACTTATTAAGTGAAACTTATTTTTTAAAAATATTATTATAGATATTAAGCTTCTATTGCTTTAACTCTAACTGCCATAGGTCCTTTATCTTTTTGTTCTATTTCAAATTCTACTAATTGACCAGGTTGTAAATTTACATTACTTCCTGAAATTTCAGAACGATGAAGAAAAACGTCATTATTTTCTTCAGTATGTATAAAACCAAAACCTTTAGTTTCATTATACCATTTTATTGTTCCTTTCATTTGCTGAGTATTAATAGTTAGATCTATAGTTATTGTCTCTTCTGTTACCGCCGCCGCCGTTTCCGCCTCTTCGGTCACCGCCGCCGCCTCTGTTATCGCCGCCGCTTCTGAAGTTATTTCTTCTTGGTCCTCTGCTGTCTCTATCTTTTCTTTCGATAGATTCATTAACAACAATTGTTCTGCCTTCTACCTCAACGCCATTAAGACCTTCGATAGCTTTTTTAGCATCTTCATCATTAGTCATTTCAACAAAGCCAAATCCTTTACTTCTGCCAGAGAATTTGTCCATGATAATTTTAACTGAGTTTACTTCTCCGTATTCATCGAAAAGTGTTTTTAATTGTTCTTCACTAATATCATAATGAAGGCTTCCTACGTAAATGTTCATAAAATAATAATAAATAAATAAATAATTTTAAATAATATGTAAAGGTAAAAATATTAATTGTAATTTTCAGTAATTGACTTAATTATTTTTTATATGTTTTATTTACATCATATTATTATTGATAAAACGTACATAAATGATGATAAAAAAGTTATTAAGGTATAATTATTAATAAATCAATTTAATATTAAGTAGATTTTATTTAATAAATATTTATTTTTACAAAATATAAGTTCCAATTTTATGGATAACAACGCAAATAAAAGTCTTTATATTAAAATATTCTGGCTTTTATACTTTTTGATTTATATATCAATATCATTATTATTTTATTTAGTTTCTAATGGTAGCCTAGGTTTTATGCCTTCGTTTGAAGAACTTGAAAACCCTAAAAGTAATCTGGCATCTGAAGTAATCTCTTCTGACCAAGAATTATTAGGTAAATTTTATATTGAAAATCGAACATTTGTTAATTTCGACGAATTATCTCCACACTTAGTTAATGCTCTTATAGCTACAGAAGATTATAGATTTCACGAACATTCCGGAATTGATGCAAAGGCACTTTTTAGAGTAATGGTTGGAGTCTTAACCGGCAATTCGCAAGGTGGAGGAAGTACTATATCTCAGCAACTTGCAAAAAATCTTTTTCCAAGAGATACAGTAATTTATGATTCTAAAATTTATAAAATTGCTAATCTTGCAACTGTAAAGTTTAAAGAATGGGTAACTGCATTAAAACTTGAAAGAAATTACACAAAAGATGAAATCCTTGTAATGTACTTAAATACTGTTACTTTCGGAAGTCAAACATTTGGAATTAAGTCAGCAGCAAAAACTTTTTTTAATGTATCTCCAGATTCATTAAAAATAGAACAAGCTGCACTTTTAGTTGGTGTTTTAAAAGCCCCAACTAAATTTAGTCCTATTCTTAATCCGGAAAACGCATTAAAGCGACGTGAAGTTGTTTTAGCTCAGATGAACAAATATGGTTATATTACAGATACTGAATATGATTCATTAAGAGTTTTGCCTTTTGGTTTAAGTTTTCAGGTTCAAGACCATAAACAAGGACTTGCAACTTATTTTAGAGAATATTTAAGAATGATACTTACCGCTCAAAAGCCCGATTTTAAAAAGTATTCATCAAAAGATAAATTTTTGGAAGATTCGCTTGAATGGTTTGAGAATCCATTGTATGGATGGTGTAGTAAAAATTTAAAACCAGACGGTTCATCATACAATATATATAAGGATGGATTAAAAATTTATACAACAGTAAATTCAAAAATGCAAAAATATGCCGAAGAAGCAGTTTATGAGCATCTTGGTAATAATTTACAAAAAGTATTTAAAAAAGAGCAAATAGGAAGAACAAAAGCTCCATTTGCGTGGAATGTTTCTGAAGACCAAATAAAACAAATTATGGAATCTTCGATGAAACGTTGTGATAGATACAGAAAACACAAATTGGCAGGTTTAAAAAACGATTCAATTGTAAAAATTTTTAACAAAAAAGTTAAAATGAAAGTTTTTTCGTGGAAAGGTGAGTTCGATACAATTATGTCTCCGTTAGATTCTATTAGATATTATAAAGGATTTTTAAGAGCTTCTTTTATGTCTGTTGAACCAGGAACCGGCTATGTTAGAGCTTATGTTGGCGGACCTAATTATAAACATTTTCAATTCGACCAGGTAAAAATTGGAAAACGCCAAGTAGGTTCTACTTTTAAACCATTTCTTTATACACTTGCTATGCAGGAAG
>Ga0154360_1167_pt1 | contig 23318 bp, 14 predicted proteins | sample RifGroA2_FD_115888 | JGI IMG/M metagenome (GOLD analysis project Ga0154360, IMG submission 115888) | Bacteroidetes bacterium GWA2_30_7 | reverse complement strand
ACTATCTGAACCATTGAAGTTTGAGTTAGGAGTGTAAGTGAAAGTCCCATCAGAATTTAAAATCAAAGTTCCGTTTGTTACGTCAACTGTTGGAATTGTGTTTACTGATAAAGTATTTCCGTCCAAATCTCCATCATTACCAAGAACTGTAGTTCCGTTTAAAGTTCCATCTTCGTCAACATTAGCAAAATCATTATTTGCAAAAATCGGGTCGTTTATTGGATTAATTGTTATTGTAACTGTTGCAGTATCACAATCCCCATCATTATCACATACCTGATATACAAAAATATCTGAACCAGAATAGTTTGCAGTTGGGATATATGTATATGTTCCATCATTGTTAAAAGTTAATGTTCCATTAGTAACATCAGTAATAATTGAGAAAGCAACAGGTGTGTCATTAAGTTCAGAATCGTTAACTGAAACATCTGAATTTAATGTATCATCTTCGTTAACATTTTCAAAATCATCAACCGCAACTGGTACATTATCAGTGTTATCAACATTTATATATACTATTGCTTCTGAACAATCACCGTCAATATCGCAAACCTGATAAGTTAAAGAATCTGAACCTAAATATCCATTGTTTGGAGTATAAGTAACTGTATTATCGCCGTTTATAATATAAGTTCCATTTGTTGGAATAATTGTAATGGTTACTGTAAGTCCACCATCTTCAAGACCGGAATCATTATTTAAAACATTGATAATAACAGGAGTATTTTCGTTTGTTGAAGTATTATCATCAACTGCGATTGGTAAATTATTGCAATTAATAATATTTACATTAAATGAATCTTCATCAGTACAGCCCCTTAGGGTTGCTGTTACTGTATAAGTGGTTGTAATTAAAGGCGAAACATTTATTTGAGAAGTTGTTTCCAAAGTACTCCAAACAAATGAACTACCAACATTAGCTGTAAGCTGAACAGTATCACCTATACAGATGTTATTATTATTGGCACTAATTATTGTTGAAAATCCGAATGTTAAGTTTAGAAAGCTACATCTCTGAATATTATAATCAGCAAGAGTTCTGCCTTCTAATAATAAAGTTCCATTAAAATATAAAAACATACAGGTAGTATCAACACTTAAATCGCCAAGTTTTGCAAGAATATTTTCGATTGCTTCTGATGTTTCTGCATCAATAGGAATTGTATCATTTAAATCAGTAATTACAGACAAAAAGTATCTCGTAGTTGAAATAGATGTTGTATCGGAACAACCATTCTCTGTAACTGTAACATAATATGTATTACCAGATGAAACCGTAATTTGTGAACTTGTGGCTCCGGTATTCCAAATATAACTAGAACCACCTGAGGCGGTTAAAGTAATTGTTGAACAAGAAGAAGTATCTCCGATAATACTGGCATTTGGATTTTGTAAAATTTCAATTGAAATATTATAATTAATGCTAACACAATTATTTGAATTTTTAACAGTTAAAACGGCATTGTAAATTCCTGAATTTGGATTAGCAGGAACATCAATTGTAATTGGCGAGGATACTAATGGTTGTTCTATTACATCAATAAAACCTTCTGTTTCAGCAGAAAAGTCAAAATCAATACTATATAAATCAGGATTTTCTGTAATCGAACTATATGTAAGTTCAGCAGAGGTTTCTCCTTTACAAACGGACGGATTTATCCCAAGAGTTATTGTTGGCTGAGGATGAACAATGATTGTTGTAAAATTTTGAGCCAAAATATTTTGTGAAATAAATAACGTCATTAAGAAAAACAAACTATTATTTAGTTTTTTCCTTTGATTTATAAAAAATTTATATTTTAATTTCAGTTTCATATTTTAAAATCTTTGTATTCATTAATTACTGAATATCTGCCGAATGAGAAGTATCAATATTGATACTCTTAGTTTGAAAATAAATTAAGGATTAGTATTTGTACAATTCGCATCACTTACCTCAGTTAATGTGTAAGTGGTTGTTGAACCTGGAGTTACGCTAATAACATGAGGGCTGCTTGCGATATTATTTATTGTTGTAACAGTTGTCCCATCATCATATTTAACTGTCCAGTTTGCAGTTCCGGTCAATGTAAAATTTAAGTTTGTTGAGATACCGTTGCAAATATCTCCATCAGATGAAATTGTAACAGTGGGTATTACATTTGCTGTTGCAACTGCTGAATTTGTCCAGGCGCTTGCACAACCGGTTACGGTATTTACAGTTCTAACATGAATTATTTTTGTGCTACCTGCTGTTATACTGCTTGTTGTATATACATAAGGAGAAGAATTATCGGTACCGTTTGTTGTAGTTCCAGCATCTTCCGAAAACTCAACCTGATTTCCATTTGCTCCAATACCTGCTGTCATTATTACTGTTCCAGTTCCGCAACGCGAATTGGCTGAAATAGTTGCCACATCTGGTATTGTTCCTGATTCTCCAACTACAACTGTTGCAGAATTTGTACTTGCACAACCGCTTACAGTTACTGTTAATGAATATGTTCCACCCTGGTCAATTGTTGGTGTTGCTGTAGCTGCTCCTGCCGTAATATTTCCATCAGCAGTTGACCATGCATAACTTCCTCCACCTGAACCAGAAAGAGTTCTTGTAGGGTCGGTGCAAGTTATATCACCCGGACTTGTTCCTGCATCTGCAGTTGGTATAGTGTTTGCCGTTGCAACTGCTGAATTTGTCCATGCACCTGTACAACCAGTTACAGTATTTACTGTTCTTACATGAATTGTTTTTGTGCTACCTGCTGTAATACTGCTTGTTGTATATTCATAAGGAGATGAATTATCTGTTCCATCGGTTGTAGTTCCACCATCTTCTGAAAACTCAACTTGGTTTCCATTAGCTCCTATACCGGCAGTCATTACAACTGGTCCTGTTCCGCAACGCGAATTGGCAACTATAGTTGCTGCTCCCGGAATTGTATTTATTGTAACCGAAATATTATATGAAATACTAACGCAAGTATTTGCATTTTTTACAGTTAATGTTGCATTGTAAGTTCCTGCTGCCGCGGCTGCTGGAACAGTAATTGAAATTGGTGAAACAGGTAAAGCTACATCTGCTACATCTGAAAAACCTTCAGTTTCTGCTGCTGCATTAAAATTAATACTGTAAGTTGTTGGTGTTTGCGTTGTTGCAGAATAAGTTAAATCTGCCGTTGTGGTTCCGCTGCAAACCGAAGGATTTGAACCTAAGGTAATTGTGGGCAATGGATAAACAGTAACAGTTACTGAATTTTGTGCCTGTGAATTTAAAATAATTACATTAAAAGTTGCAAACAACACAATTTTTGTGAAGAAATTTTTCATTTTGTTAAATTTAAAGTTCATAATTCTGATTATTATTAATTAATTATTGTTTTCTGATTGAATATATTTAGGGTGTTGTATCAGTGCAATTTGCATCACTAACTTCTGTTAGAGTGTAAGTTGTAGTTGAACCCGGATTCAAATTAATTGCAAAAGGACTTGTTGAAATTCCTGATTCTGTGGTTATTGTTGAACCATCTGAATATTTGACAATCCAGTCGGCAGTTCCGGTTAAAGTTATTGATAATGTTGTACCAACCCCATCGCAAATTGGCGTTGTGGCTGAAATTGTGGCAGTTGGTAATGGATTTACTGTTACAGTTGGAGTTCCTGATAAACCAACCGAAGGACATCCTGTTGCATCTGTAACGGATGTTATGCTATAAGTAGTTGTAGAAGTAGGACTTACAGAAATATTATCGGTCGAATTATAATTACTGATTGTTCCAATTCCATTATCAATTGTAATATCATAAGGGCTTGTTCCACCGGTAATTGTAGCATTAAGATTTGTTGACAACCCATTGCAGATTGTTGCCGAACCCGACAATACAGATGCAGATGGTGCAGATGTAATTGTTATTGAGGGCTTTGTTGTTAATTCTCCATTACAGAACGATGGTGTAACTCCGGTAACTAAAATATTAAAAGTTATATCAGCCGTCAAAGCTCCTGTTGGAAGATTTATGTTTCCACCAGTTCCAGCAACAGCAGAGCCGATATTAGTATCATCGGCATCGTTTCTTAACTGATAAGAAAAACCCAATTGAGAAGATTGAACAATAACATTTGTAGAACTTCCGGAACACACTGTTAACGAAGAAGTAACGGTCAAACTTAAAGTTGGATTTGCATTTACCGTTACAGGAATATTATCAGATAATGTGGATGAACACGAACCAACTGGAATTTTAATTGCTTTTACTTCTAATGTTGTGTTACTTATTAAAGTTCCAGAAGTTAACGTTATTGTTCCGCCTGTTCCAAGTTTTGAAACACCAGTAGCAGTGACTCCATTAAATAATTGATAAATTATACCAGATTGTGAAGAATATACTTGTACGTTAGCAATTACACTTCCCGAACAAACAGTTTCATTTGCAGGGTCAACTGTTAATGTTGTTAACGGTAAACTGCAAACTACTGTTTTTGAGGCAGAAGGATTGCTTTCACAATTTGCCCCGGTAGTTGCAGTTGCTGTAACAATTCCGGTAGCATATAAATCATAAATGCCTAATCCTGAGATTGTCCATATTCCACTTGCAACTACGGTTGTACCACCAACCTGAATTCCATCAACATAAAGTTTAATCACATCTCCATCTGTTCCAGAGCCGCTTACAGAAGCATCACCTTCGGTAATTGTAACTGTGGTAATTGCAACAGCATTAGTAGATTTTGTGTAAACAATAACTGAATTTGAAACCGAACTTAATGGTCCAGCTCCAATTTGAGCTTTTGCAGTAATTGTACTTCCAAGAGCAATGCTTATACCTACACTTGCTGTCCAAGTTCCATTTGCAGTTACTGTTGTTGTTGAACCTTCGGCAATTCCATTTTCATAAACCTGAATAATTGTTCCTGTAGGGTCAATAGAAGTTCCTGAAACTGATGTTATTGCTGTAGTTGAGCAATATGAGCCCGTTACAATTGGCGGAACTGCATTTGTATAAATTGTAACTGCTCCGGTTGCTGTCGAAATACAATCGTGGTCGCCACTTGCTGCAGATTGAACATATCTTGCCGTAACACTTGCTCCAGCAGGTAAAGATGTACAGCTAACTGCAAAAGTTCCTGCTCCAGAAACTAATCCACTTATTGCATAATATGCGTTATCTACAAATAAATAAATGTATCCTGTTTGAGGAGATGGAGCAATATTATTAGTTATTGTAACCTGAACACTTGTTGAACCTGTATAAACTGTTGAAGATATTATAGTTGGTGTATTTGAAGTAACCGGAGTATAACCACCACCTTGAGAAATACATTCAAATGCAGGAATAGAAACACATCCATTTCCATCAAGCTGATAAATTGCATAACTTCCTTCTGCAATACAATCTACTCCTGAGCCGGAATTACAACCACCTGTATTTCCGGTACATTTCCAAACCCAATCTCCGGTACCGGTTACTGGAAGGTAGGTACTTGTTGCTGCGTCAGGATTGGCAGGATAAAGAGTTCCATTCGGATAATAAACATTTATATCATAACCAATTGTTCCTGTTCCACATATATTTTTCCCTGAAGAAGAAGTTATTACTGGTGCTGCTCCAGGTGCACCTGTGCAATTTGTTACAGTAATTAATCCGCAATTGTAAATTGATTCGCCTTCGCCGATTACTTGTGCTGAAGCTCCAATAATGTTACCTGTAGCAAGTGTGGGAGCAATACCTGAAAGAGTCCATGTTCCCCCTGAAACAGAAGTAGTTGTTCCATAAGGAGTTCCGTTTATGTAAACTTTAATTGTGGTTCCATCTATTTCGGTTGAAGTTCCACTTACTGAAGTTGCTCCATTTAAAATTGGGCTATTAATTGAAGGACATTCTGAGCGGTCAGGACAATCGGCACCTGCTGCGCAAGGTGTATAATTATCAATAACTAAATCGAAACAATCATCATAATTATTTCCACAGGCTGCATCATCAACTCCGCCAAGGTCGGAGCGGGAAGAGGCATTATTTATACTTGATTTGTCGGCAGCCATATTATCAATAAGTATCATTCTGAATGGTGTAGAAGTAAAAACTCCGAATGTTGAAATCAGGTCGTCAAAGTCAACAAAAAAATCATAGAAATAATCAGGGTTGCCACATTCTGTCGAAATAGAAATTGATTTTTGATAATTCGTATGTCCTGCATAAGATATTACTGCTGCACCCGGCGAATTTGTTCCGTCAACATTATAAACATAAACGCCAAAATTTGTTGCAAGTACAATTTCTATTTCAAAACCTGGATTTCCTGTAACATAATTTGGATCTTTATTTGGACCAGTGGCTCCAAATTTCTGGTCTGAATCAATTAATATGCTATAACTCTTAGAGTTAGGTAATGAGCTTCCCATCCGTAAACGAAATAACCAATTATTTGCCGGTGAAAGATAATATTGTCCGGCATCTTCAACTCCGGCTGCTTGTTGAACAAAATCGGTAAATCCACAATCCGGACCCGGTCCTAAATCGCTATCTGGTTCTGGCATTGGAAAAATCATTGGAACAAAAGGTATTTCGCTTTCGGATTCATCATTAGAAACAAATCCTGATGATGTTGCAGAAACCCATCCATCTCCATTGGGGTCTAAAACAGCAGCACCGCCGCCAGTTGCAGTTTCGAATATCATTCCAGGTGTTTGCGAATACAAGCAGACACCTGAAAATAATATAAATATTAAAATTGATAACTTAAAAAATGTCATATAAATAGCATTATTTGTTTGATTAATTTTTTTTGCAAATTTAATTTAAATATTTAATTGCTTAAATGATTAATTGAAATTTAATTATAGATTAATGTGTTATTGAACATTTGAATATATTTTGTAAATAGAAGTTATTATAAATATTCAAAAACTTATAGTTTATAATCTTAAATTTTTTAATAAAAAGAAAGTTTTAAACATATACAAACGATTCTAAGTGTAGAAATTAATTTGTTAGCAAAAAGGAAACAATGAAAAAAAGATATACGATTTATTTTTAATGGTTTTAGAATTTGTGCTAATAAACAATCTCAGTGTTTTTAAGCATATTACGCATTTGTAATATAGAAAATTATCAAATTGACTTTAAATTATAAAATTTAAATTGCTAATAAATAACCTACAAGATTTACAGAAGATTCAAGGTTGAGTTTTTTTCTTAATCTTGTGCGTGAAACTCTAATGCTTTCTTGTGATAATGACAAAATGGAAGAAATATCCTTTGTATTGATATTTAACCTTAAAAGTGTACAAAGTTTTATTTCAGCGGGTGTTAATTCAGGATGATTAGAAAGTAATTTGAAATTAAATTCAGGATTTACCATTTTAAAATATTCCTCGAATTGCAACCATGAATTTTCTTTTTTTCTTAAAAACACTTCATGAATTAAATCGTTAAGTTTTTCATCAATAAATTGTTCACAATGCGTTATATTTTCTTTTATTTCTTTTAATCTTTCTATCAGTTTTGAATCGTACTCATTGGCTTTTATGAGTTTCATTGCAGCAGTAGTGAGTTCTCGATTTTTTAGATTAATAGTTTCCTTGTAATACATTGATAACATAAGCATTGACCGAATTCTCGAAATTAACTCTAATTCATCAATTGGTTTGCGAACATAATCTATTGCGCCGGCATCGAAGGCTGTTTTTAAATTTTCAGAGGAAATCATAATTCCAGAAATCATAATAACAGGAATATCCTTTGTTGTATAGTCTTTTTTTAGAATTTTTATTGAATCTAAACCGTTCATTATAGGCATGTCCCAGTCCATTAAAATTAAATCAGGTATTTGTTTTTTGGCAACCTGAAATGCAATATTTCCATTATAAGCTGCAATAATTTCGTAATTATATTTTTCCAAAATATCGGCTACAACTGAAATATTTCCAGGTTCATCGTCAACAACAAGAATCTTAATCGCTCCCATAAAATTATGATTGACACAAAATTACTTAAATTTAAACATATTGATTATTTTTGTAAATAATAATTCAAGAATATCTATAATAATTTTTATGTTAAGGTTATTTTTTTTCACATTTATATTTATTCCTTTTTTGTCAATTGCTATTGAATTAAAATCTGATACATTAACTATTGTAAAACTAATTTCAGAAAGCGAAAAATATCTTGTAAATGATGCAGATACAGCAATTATAATTTTAAAAAATGCAATGTCGGCTTCAAGAGAAATCAATTATAATCAAGGTTATATAAATTCTGGTTTTTTACTTGCAAAAGCTTATAAACATAAAGGATTATATTACGAAGCATTAAAAACTGTTGATTATCTTTTAAAATTTTCTGAAACTCATAAAGATAAAGAATTGAAAGGGAAATGTTTATATACTATTGGTGAAATAAACAGAGCTGCATTTTACATAAATAAGTCTATTAATGTTTTATTTGATGCACTTACGATTTTTAAAGAATTAAAAAACATGGAAGAACAGGCAAAATGTTACAACAGAATTGCTGCTGCCTATTTCGAGAAAAAAGATTTGAAACAGGCTGAAATATACGCAGATAGTTCAAATTTAATAGCTTTCCGTTTGAATAAAGCATCATTAATCTCAAATAATGAAGAAATTCTGGGAGCAGTTTATAGAAGAACCAAAAAATTAAAAAAAGCAATTAATAAGCTCGAAAGTGCACTGCATTGGATTTATATTAGCGGCGATACTTCCGATGTTCCAAATATTTTTATCAATTTTGCTTATACATATTTTGATATGAATGATATTGACAAAGCATTTGAATATGCAAAATGGTCATTTAAAATGTCCGAAAAAACTGATATACTTGCGTATAGATTAAATGCTGCCCAAATCCTAAGTGATTGTTACAGAGCAAATAATCAATTAGAGAAAGCTCATAATTATTTACGTTATCGCGACTCATTAGAATATAAGGTGCTTATGAACGACCATAGCAAAATAATAATGGATTTGAACGAAAAGTACGAAGCAGGTAAAAAAGAAAAAGAAAGAATTTTACTTCAGAACGAAAATGAAATAAAAAGTGTTACTATCAAAAATCAAAAATATTTGTTTTTAATATCAATCATTGTACTTTTTGTAGTTACAATTGGAGCTGTAATTATTTACATTGGAAGAAGAAAACTTGGTATAGCAAATGAGCGATTAGAGATTAATAAAAACAAAATTTCGCAACAGCATTTACAAATTTCAGAAGCGTACGATAAACTTAAAGAATTAGAATCGTTTAAAGAAGACCTTACAAGCATGATTGTTCACGACCTAAAAAATCCGCTTAACTCAATAATTAATCCTCCTTCGATTTATCAAGGTAATAAATTACAAAATTTTATAAGACAAACAGGATTTCAAATGCTAACTCTTGTGTCAAATATTCTTGATATTCAAAAACACGAAGATAGCAAACTTGGTTTGTCTCTTGAAAGTTTAAATCTTAATGAAACGATTGAAGAAAATATTGATAAAGTTCAGTTTTTATATGAGCAAAAAAATTTGAAAATCGAAAACAATATTGGTAATATCATCCTAATTAAAGCTGATGCTGATATTTTTGTGAGAGTTATTATTAATTTGCTTACAAACGCTATAAAATTTTCACCAAATAACGGCACAATTAAAATAATTTCTGAGCCAATTAACGATTTTGTCAAAATCAGTGTAAGTGATGATGGAGAAGGAATTCCTTCAGAAATGCATGAAGTAATTTTTAGTAAATTTGGTCAGGTTATTTCCAAAAAATCAGGAATCGCAAGGTCAACCGGGCTTGGTTTGGCATTTTGCAAAATTGCTGTTGAAGCACATGGAGGAAAAATTGGTTTAATTAGTAGTGCAGGCAAAGGAAGTACTTTTTGGATTACAATTCCAAAATCTGAATCAGTTGAAATTAAGAAAATGCAATTCAATTATTATGTAAAATCTGATGATTATTTACTTAGCACTGAAGAATTACAACAAAATATTATTCAAATAGAAAATCTAAAGAATCTTGATATTTGCGAAGTTTCTAAAATTAAAAGTGTTCTTAAAAATATCAATTGCTCAAGTAACTCTAATATACAAAATTGGAAAAATAAATTGGAACAAGCTGTATATTCTGGAAATGAGGAGTTTTATCAACATTTACTGAAAGCTAATGACAAATAAATTACAATTCTTAAAATTTCAATCCTAAAACAAGTTCAGAACGATTTGTTCCGATTTATCGGAAAGCTTTCAAAACTGTTTGGGTATTAGTCAATTGTTATTTGAGATTTATTTGAGCATTTCGACTTAGCTCAATGTAAAATTTGAAACTTGCAATTTGCGGTGCATTGAGCCAAGTCGAAGTGTCGAAATGTTATTTTTTAAAATCTGTAGTTCTATTGTTGGTAAATAAAATTTGTAAAAGTTAATAAGCTATCAAGAAAAAAGGCTTAAAACACAATCGCGTTTTAAGCCTAAAATGAATTTAGTAGCATAATAATTTATTTTTTGTTTTTAATTAAACTTTCTTCAACTGAATTTGCTAAGTTAATGTTGGGTTCACCTTTGTATTGTATAAATCCACCTCTTACACCATTAATAATTAGCTTGTCACTTACATTTATTTTAGCAGCAGCTAGTCCATTTATGTCAATTTCGCAATCTTTAGCAAGGAGGTTAAAAGCATTAAGATAAGAGTCTTCATTTAATCTAATATTTAATTTCTCAGTATTTCCATAAAAGCTTCCCATTGACATATCGCTTAAGTTGCAAGTTAATGTTTTAGTTACAACATCAATAGTTAAGGTAGATTCATCATCAACATTTAGGCTTAAATTTTGAAAAATTCCCTTGATTTCAACAAAGCCAAGCCCATTGATATTACAATTTAAGTTAGCATTTGAAATCAAAAGTTTCATCTCTGTGTTCTCATTATCAGTAATTATATCAAGATTTTCGGTAATATTTGAATAGAAAAAGATATTAGAAGTACCCGATAAAGATATTTTATTTAACTGAGTTAGAGTTAAGAATACATTAAGAACGGTTAAGTTTTTGATTTTTTGTGTTGCCTCAATATAAAGGGTACTATCCTTTACAAATGTCTCAATTACAGATAATAAGTTGTCGTCAGTTTCGAGAATTAGTTTTTCGTTTGTTCCTTCAACGATGTAAATATTAAAATTACCGTTGATAGAAAGATTTTTTACTTGTAGCGAAGGACGCTCTTCGTTTACTACATTTAGATTTCCTTTAATTGTTTGGCTTATTACTTCTGCCTTGCAGAACAACAAGCAGCATACTACTACTATGCTTCGTATTATGCCATTTACTTTCGTGTTTTCATACCCTCAAATTTAATTGGTTAAACATTTTTTTTATGAACCTTACGTTATAAGACGTACAGGATTTTTAAATTATACGCTTTTCTACTTATTTAAGTTTCGTTAATTTAAATATTTAAAAATAAATTAAATAAAATATTTATAATTTATACATTTGAGCAATTAACATTTTTCAAATTAATGATAAGGTTAAAAGAATATAACTTTAAGAAAATCAATTTTATATTAATATTATTGATTGCATTTTTTATTCCTTTAAGCAAAGCTATAATTCCAATTTTAATTGTCGTATCATTAGTAATTAGTTTTTTTAATAGTTCTTTTTTAAGTAATTTAAAAATAGCTTATTATCGAAATAATGCATTATTGCTAATTTCTTTTTATTTAATAATATCATTAAGTTTATTCTGGTCTGGTAATATAAAATCAGGGTTATTTGATATGGAGGTTAAATTGTCGATGTTTTTGTTTCCAATCATTTTTTTAAATTATGGAACCATCAAAATTGATGAATTTAAGCATGTTATACATTATTTTATAGCAGGAAATATTCTCGAATCTTTAATTTGTTTATCAAGTGCAACTTATAATTCTTTACAAAGTAATAATTCATATTTTTATTATAGTAATTTTTCTGAAAATCTTCATCCATCATATTTTGCTATGTATCTTACATTTGCAATTGCCGGTTGTATTTATTTGTTGAAGAATAATTATTATAAAAAAGTTTTTTATCCAATAATATTTATTTCATTTTTTTTAGTAATAATATTCTTTTTAAGCTCAAAAGCAGGATTTCTTGGTGTAGCACTAATGCTACCTTTTTTTATTATTAAGTTGATTAATAAAAGATTAATTTCATTGATTATTGCCGGTTTTGGTGTTGTAATAATAATTGCTTTTATATATAAATTTAATAGTAGAGTTTCAGATTTTATAAAAGAATTTAAAACAAGTTATAATAATGATACTATAAATGTTTATGATACAAGCACATCTGACAGGTTTAAGATTTATAAAATTTCATTAAGTTTAATTAACGAAAATTTGGTCTATGGAGTAGGTGCGGGAGATATTAAAGATAAACTAATTAAAAAGTACTCTGAAAATAATATGAAACATGCGGCTGAACAAAAATTAAATCTTCATAATCAATATTTAGAAACACTTATTGGTGAAGGAATAATTGGTTTTATATTCATGATGTTATTGTTTTTATATCCATTAATTTATGTATTTAAGAAAAGTAATTTTTTATTATATAGTTTTTTGCTGATTACAGCATTTCATTTTTTATTTGAATCAATGTTAAATACACAATCTGGTGTAATTTATTTTGCATTCTTCTTTTGTTTTTTAAATTTTGTAAATAAAAATAATGATGATAAAGTTCTCGCCCCCACGAATTGACGAAAAGATAATTGCCGAAGTTACAGATTCTTTAAAATCTGGCTGGATTACTACTGGCCCAAAAACTAAGCTTTTAGAAAAGAAAGTAACTGAATTTTGTGGAAATAAAATTTCGCTTTGTGTAAACTCAGCTACTGCCGGTCTTGAGCTGGTTTTAAGATGGTTTGGAGTTAAAGAAGGAGACGAAGTTATTGTTCCTGTTTATACTTATTGTGCAACTGCTAACGTAGTCGTCCATTGTGGTGCAACCCCAGTGTTTGTTGATGTTAATAGCGATGATTTTAATATAAATATAGAAGAAATTCGCAAAAAAATTACTTCACGCACAAAAGCGATAATTCCAGTTGACTTTGCCGGTTTCCCATGCGATTACGATGAAATCAATGATTTAGTTAAATCAAACGAAATTAAATCAATGTTTAATGCAGAAAATAAAAATCAGAAGTTACTAGGCAGAATATTAATTTTAGCCGATGCTGCACATTCTATGGGAGCAATTTATAAAAATAAAGTATCTGGTTCGTTAACAGATATTTCAGTATTTTCATTTCATGCAGTTAAAAATTTAACAACAGCCGAAGGTGGTGCAATAGCTTTTAATTTGCCCGAAAATTTTAATCACGAAGAAGTTTATAAATATTTCAATGCCTTATCGCTTCATGGGCAAAGTAAAGATGCCCTTGCTAAATTTCAGGTTGGAGGTTGGAAATATGATATTTTATTTGCTGGATACAAGTCAAATATGCCCGATTTGTTAGCAGCAATTGGCTTAATAGAAATAGAAAGATATAAAAGTGATACTTTGGTGCGCCGAAAAGAAATTTTTGAAGCATATTCAATAGGATTAGGTGATAAAAAATGGGCTGAAATTCCTTTATTTGAAACTGATTCCAAATTATCTTCGTTTCATGTTTATCCTTTAAGAATAAAAGGAATTTCTGAAGAACAAAGAGATAAAATAATTAACAAAATTTTTGAAAAAGAAGTATCTGTTAATGTTCATTTTCAGCCACTGCCGTTATTAACAGTTTATAAAAATTTAGGATATAAAATTGAAGATTATCCAGTTGCATTAGACAATTATTCGAGAGAAATTTCATTACCGGTTTATTACGATTTGCAGGATTTTGAAATAGAAATTGTTATAGGTGCTGTTATTCAGTCGGTTGAAGAAATTATTTAAAGTGTTTAAACGACTTTTTGATATTTTTTTTTCCATTTTCGGATTAATAATAATATTACCGGTATTATTAATAATTTCTGTTTTTGTATTTTTTGATTCTAAAGGCGGAATTTTTTATCTGCAAAAAAGGGTCGGAAAGAGAAATACAAATTTCAACTTATTTAAGTTTCGTTCAATGATTCAAAATGCTGAAAAGACAGGATTATTGACAGTTGGAGCAAGAGATAACAGAATTACAAAAGTTGGCTTTTTTTTGAGAAAATACAAACTTGATGAACTGCCTCAATTGTTAAATGTTTTAATTGGAGACATGAGTTTTGTTGGACCAAGACCGGAAGTTAGAAAATATGTTGATTTGTATAATAAGGAACAGTTGAATGTGTTGAATGTTAAGCCCGGCATTACTGATTTGGCTTCAATTAGATTTATCAATGAAAACGAAATATTAGCAGGTTACGAAAATCCTGAAGATGCTTATATAAAAGATATTATGCCTTTAAAACTTAAAATTAATCTTGAATATATATCTAAGGCTAATGTTTTAACAGATATTAAAATAATTATTCAAACAATATTCAAAGTATTTAGATAGAGCGATATATATATTAATTTTTATAAACTTACTTGGGTATTTTACAAAATTTTAAAATAAAGCTTTATTTTTTGTAAGCTCCAATTGATTTCAGAGAAATATAAATTTATTAGCCCGTAGAGCTTCAATGTCAATAAAATACAAAATATAAATAAATTTTTGTCCGTAGGACATTAACAAAAAAGTAAATATGGCAAACTACATTACCCACTTGTATAATGTTGTATATTCCCTACGGGAAAATATTAAACTGTGGTTTGAGTTTTTATTGTCATTAATGCCCTACGGGCAAATTTTTCTGAAAGCAAATTGAATTTACTATTTTTTAAAGTTTTTTGTATTTGAAATTATCAATTTTTTAAGCTTTTCAAAATTTACCGGTTTTTTATAAAACTCAATTGCACCACCATCAAAAGCTTGTTTTATTTCTTCTGGATTATCAGAAGATGAAACAATTATTACGTTTATATTTTTAAAATTATAACTTTCTTTAAGCATTTTTAAGATTGTTAAACCATTATGTTTTGGAAGCCTTATATCAAGTAAAATAAAATAAATTGAGCGATTAGTATAATTTTGATTTAGAAAACTAAACAATTCATCAGAATATCTGAAAATTTTTAAACTATAATCAATTTTTAAATCAGTTAAATTTAGTTTCATTAGTAAAGCATGTCCATCGTCATCTTCTACATAAAGAATATTTATTTTTTTTTCTGACATTTCCTTTTTTTTATAACATAACATGTTCCGATTAAATGGAATTTTTAAATAAAGCTACAAAACTCTTCATTATGCACAGAAACACAAATTCTTGAATAGCCCGAGTATTTTTCTTTATCTTTTACAAAATATGATAACGAGATGCTTCCAATTCTATTTTGAAGTAATTCTTCTTCTGATTTATTTACAATTGCAAATATTCCAACTGGTTCGGAATCAACATATAAATCTTCAGCAAGCAGTTTTTTCTGACGCAAATAATTTATATTTTTTTTAATATGTTCGGTTGTTGTTGCTTTAAATTCTTTTACAGCTTTTTTTCCTTCTTCGGAAGTTAATAATTGCTCAACAAGCATTTGTGAAAAAGCGTTAATTCCATTTGTTGCATACATTAATCTTACTCCAAATTCGTGATTAAAATCGTTGTTAAGTGTATGTACAAATCCAAGTCGTTGACCACTTAAACCTATTGATTTACTGAAACTTTCAACAATTATTACGTTTTTGTACGAAAGCATTTTACTGTAAAAATCATCTGTTTCGTTATAAAAAACTCTACGGTATGGACAATCCATTATTACCGGAATATTGTTTTTATTGAGAGTTTCAATTACATTAAAAATGGTATCATCGGAATATTTATTTCCAACCGGATTGTTTGGTTCGCAAATTAATACTACTGAGTTTTTTAACGAATCAATGTTTTGTAAAATGTAGTTATAATTTTCGTAAAATTGATATTGCTTTTTGCGAATATTCAGAATATGCAAATACGAACCCCAATAGAAAGCCGGTAATAGAATTTGAGCAAATTGTAAAGTCTGAAAAGTTAAATCTAAACCCGACATTCCTCCTGCGGTTATATAAATATTTTCAGAATTGGTTTTATTTTGAAAATATTCCTGATTTATAGCATTTTGCAAAGCAGGGCGACCTTGCGATGGAGGATAAACCTGTAATTCGTTTGAATTAAAATTTATATTTTTAACAACCTCTGTTAAATCAATATTACAAACAGAATTAACACCACGATTTAGTGATAAATATTGTTTTCCGGTTGATTTGGAAAGTTCCTTTATTTTATCACCAATTTTTACAATTGATGAAAGTTTTGCTCCACTTATTTCGATGTTCATTTTATTGTGTTTAAGTGTTAATGTTTGTCGTCATTGCGAGGTACGAAGCAATCTTTTCTTTTGTTAATCTTATAGCTTCTATCTTCTTTTTTTACCACATAGAATCATAGAAACATAGATTTCACATAGTTATTACTCAGGTTATTTAAAAATTCAATTTATTTCTACCTTCTAATTTCTTTCTTCTATTTATCTGCCTCAAACATAGGGTCCCAGGGTGGTAGTTTCAATGGAATTTGTTCTAAAATTTTTAAAGTCTGTGGGTCAACAAATTTTTTGTTCACTACAATTCTGAACATGTATTGGTCGAACCATTCATCTGTCATTGTTAAATAACCATCATGTCCGGCTTTTGTTCCCCAACTGTTTTCGAGTTGCCATTTTGTAATTTTATTATTTGCATCAACATCGCATCCGACTAAAGCCATTCCGTGTGTAGAGCCACTTTCACGAGTTTGAATACGCTGTTTTTTGTTCATTCCGAATTTAACTCCGAAAAGTGATTCAACATCGTAATTATCAAGTGATAGATAACCATCTTCAGAATTTAATTGCTTACCGACATCGCATGAAAAATAAAGTGCTTCGTTTTCCATAATTGATTTTCGGGCATATTCTTTTATAATTGTTGAAGGAAGATTAATAAATTTCCAATTAGTTCCTTCAAACATATTTCTATCGTATTCTATTTCATATAGTTTATTGTAATCGTGTGTTGGGTCGTCCATCAAAAGTACATAATCGGAAAGTTTTACACCAACATATTCATCATAAAAAGATTTTGGTGTATATTCCTTATATTCAGTTAATTTATTATCTTTATCGTTATATCTCCACTGGAATTTTGTTGGAGGTTCGCCAAGGCAAATTGCTAACATTTTATATACTTCGCCAAGCATTTGCAGCTTTTTTTCGTCAATTGCCGGTTTATCACTTTTTTTATAAATAAATTCTCGTAAAACCAAAGCATCTTCTCGAAGTTTAGAACGAATAATTTTTTGCATTAAATCTGTATTTTCCGAATTTTCGGTTTCTTGCATTGCACTTTTTGGAATAATTCCATATTTTTCGACAAGGTCGGCAAACAGATTCCAAACTCCACCATCGCCAAGCGCATTATCCATGAGCCAAACAACTGTACGGTCGTCAACAGGCAGATTTGCAGTAGAAATTATTCCTTCGAGAAATAGGTTTGCTTTTTCAAACTGATCCCAGAAATAAAGATAATTGGTGGAAAATTCAAAATTATCACTTCCAATTTTCGCTATAACTTTTGGTCTCATAACATTAAGGCTTGTAAACATCCAGCAGCGACCTGAATTTTTTTGATCGGTAATTCCTTTTACCGAAACTTTATACTTAAAATTATGGTCAATTTTTCCAACATTCTGACGATTTAAAGTAAGCTTTTTCAAGTTGTTTTCGGTAGCTGCATTGGTAGCTGCTTTAATCACAGGGTCGCTGGAATTGAAGTTTTTACGAATTTTTTCGAGTTTTTCGGGAGTGATACTTCCTGGAATTTGAGAAAATCCAATTAATGGGTAAAATGCTAAAAAAATTAAAATGTTTTTCATTGCTTTTTTATTTAAAAAATTTAAATTAAATATGAATAACCTCACCATAAGCCGCTGCAGCAGCTTCCATAATTGCTTCTGACATTGTAGGGTGGGGATGAACCGATTTAATTAACTCATGTCCTGTTGTTTCAAGATTCATTGCTACAACCATTTCGGCAATCATTTCAGTAACATTTGCTCCAATTAAATGTGCACCAAGCAATTCGCCATATTTGGCATCGAAAATTAGTTTAACAAAACCGTCTTTTGCTCCAGCTGCACTTGCTTTTCCTGATGCTGTGTAAGGAAATTTTCCGACTTTAATTTCAAGTCCTTTTTCGATTGCATGTTTTTCGGTCATTCCCACCGATGCAACTTCTGGAGAAGTATAAATACAGCCCGGAATCCTTTCGTAATTAAGCGGATGAGGATTTAAACCTGCTATTTTTTCAACACAAATTATTCCTTCTGCCGATGCTACGTGTGCTAATGCCGGACCGTGAACAATATCACCAATCGCATAAATTCCAGAAACATTTGTTTGGTAAAAATCATCTACTTTAATTTTGCCTTTCTCAATAACAATTTTATTTTCTTCTAAACCAATGTTTTCAAGATTAGGAGTAATTCCAACTGCTGAAAGTACAATATCTGTTTCAATAAAAATTTCGCCTTTTTTGGTATTAACTTTAGATTTACATTTACCATCAATAATTTCAACAGATTCAACAGATGCTTCGGTAATTATTTCTATTCCTGCTTTTTTCAGCGAACGTGCAAGTTGTTTTGAAACTTCCTCATCTTCAAGTGGAACTATGTTTGGTAAAAATTCAACTATTGTAACTTTTGTACCAATTGAATTATAAAAAAATGCTAATTCAGTTCCGATTGCTCCTGAACCTACAACCAACATTGTTTTAGGTTGTTGCGATAAAGTTAATGCTTCCCTATAACCGATAATATTTTTACCATCTTGTTTTAATCCGGGAAGTTCTTTGGAACGTGCACCTGTTGCAATTATAATATTTTCTGCACTATAATTTGCTTTTTGTCCGTTATTTTCAACTTCAACGGTTTTATTATCAATAATTTTCCCAAATCCTGTAATTACTTCAATATTATTTTTTTTGAACAAATATTGAATTCCTTTACTCATACCTTCTGCAACTCCACGGCTTCGTTGAATTATTTTTGTGAAATCGGCTTTTGTTTCACCCGATATTTCAATTCCATAATCTGCGGCATGTTTTAAATAATCAAATATTTGAGCACTTTTTAGCAGCGATTTTGTAGGAATACATCCCCAATTAAGGCAAATTCCGCCTAATTCGGCTTTTTCAACAACTGCTACTTTTTTTCCAAGTTGTGAAGCTCTGATTGCTGCAACATAACCACCGGGTCCGCTTCCTAAAATTATTATATCGTAATTCATTTTTTTAATGTTTATATTTATTTGATGTACGTTTTAGTTATTAAGTTGAACTGTCGCAAAATTTGCGACAGTTGAATTTTTTTCAAGTTCCCCTTCTTCAAAAACATTATTAATATGCTTTCCTATTGTTTTTATATCTCTGTCAAATAGAATCGAAATTTGGTGTCGGTTTAACCATACAGATTCTTCTTCAATCCTAACCTCAAGTCTTGTTGATGATTAGTCAGCATGATATATAATAATTTCGTCTTTCATCAAATTGCTTTCAGTTAATTATTAGTTCAATTTCAAAAGCAAAAATAAAATTAATTAAAAAATAAGTTACCACCCAAGCCAAAACCCGATACTTCCAATTATTAAAGCAATCACAATTTTTGATGCTTTCATCAAAATAAAACTTCTTTTTGATTCTGCCATTAGAGGAAGCCCACCATGACCTTCCTGAACTATAGTATTTGCTAATAAAATACTGAAAGGAATTATTCCTCCGGCAAATAGTGTTGTAAAAACAATATGTGGTCCCGAAATTGGGATTAAACCAATTAACAGAGCTATCAACAGCATTGGAAATTGATTACTGCTTACCCAACTTTCTACATTAAAATAATTTAAAATAAAAGTTATAATTATTATTGAACCTAATGTCCAAAGAAAAATTTTCATAAAATGTTGTTTCAGAATATGTCCCCAAAGATGTTCGACCAAAAAATGTTCGGGAACTACCATTACAATTGCTATCGAAACAATGCTTCCAATTAAAAAGAATAAATTTTCTCCAATATTACCAAAGTGTCCTTCATTATGCACATGATGGTCGTGACCAAGAAAAAACTGGAAAAGAACAATTAAAATTAATATTGCAATTAATAAAGCTCTATGAAAACTGAATTTTTGAACTTGAGAATGTAAGCTTTTGTTATGTTTGCTATGACAATCGTCTTCATCATGAGTTTGTAAATGCTTATCGTTGTTTTTTATAAAAGTGATTTTCTTAGTGAATATATTTGTTAAAAAGCTAACAGAAAATGCTAAAACGAAGAGTATTACAGCAATTTTGATAAATGTATTAGTTATCATAGAGAGCATTACAAATGCTTCGTCTCCAATTGTTGCAATTGAACCTGCAAGTAGTCCAGAAAATCCAATAATATTGTGAGTAAATAGTGAAACTATTGTAAATATACCAATACACCCGGGAATAATTCCTAATCCAGAAGAAACTGTTAATTGGGCAATTAAAGATTTTTTTATTGGTTTACTCCATTTGCCATCTGAACGAACATTGATGTATTCAATAATTAGCATCATATATAATACAAAGCCGGAAACCATTATTGTTTGGTTAATTACATCAATGCTATGTTCTATAAGTTCGGTCATTATTGATTTGCAAATGTAAAAAAATGATAGTATTTTGATTTTGAGGATTAGAAGTTTATAATCAATTCAATTATTTTGAAAGCAGTCTTTGTAAATTTTGTTCAAATTCAGGTAAGTCGTTATTTGGATTATAAAGTGGATTAATAATTCCAATTTTTTTTTCGTGAATATAATAACCTTTAACAAATTGTGGATTAAGAACAAATACAGACTCTCCATCCTGGCTGAGTTCAGATTCTAAAGTAGAAATTACTTCGTAGAAAAAAAAGACAGTGTTTTTTAATAATAAATTATATTTATCAACTATATTTTTTCCAATATGAATTACCATTGTGAATTTGCCATATTTTTTTCGAATTAATTTGAAGTATTCGATTTGGACAACATCATTTCCAGAAACCATATCGGTTGTGTAATCTAAGCGACTCTCGAATCGAAATCCATTTTGCATAATAGAAATAGCAATTTCTTCATCTGATGTGTTATGTAAATATTTCAGAACATCATTGTTTGATGAGATGAATTTGTGGAACGCTATATCGTGTGTATGTTCAGACATTAATTCTTTTTTACAAACTTAACTATACATATTAAATAATACAATATGTTAAAGATGATTAAGAATAATAGTTAATAATTTTTCAATATTAATAGGTTTTATAATAAAATCGTTAAAACCTGCTTTCAATAATTTCTCTTTTTCGTCAGACATTGCAAAAGCTGTGTGTGCAATAATTGGTACTTGGTTATTAATTTTTCTAATTTCTTTTAATGCATCATATCCATTAATTCCGGGAAGCTGAATATCCATTAATATCAAATTAATATCGGGCTCATTGTTGAAAATCCTTACTGCTTCCAGTCCGTCATAAGAATGTAATAATCTTGCGTTAGTTTTTTTAAATACTTCTTTTATTAATATTGCATTTACTTCATCATCTTCGACAAGTAAAATTGTTTTATTCTTTAAATCATAAATATTTGGCGGTTTATCCTGTAAAGTGGTTTCATTTAACGATTTATTAGTAATTATATCGTTAAAAGATAATGTAAACATCGTTCCTTGCTGATAAACAGATTCAACGTTTATTGTTCCACCCAAAATTTCGATTAAATTTTTTGAAATAGATAATCCTAATCCTGCACCACCATATATTCTTTTTGGGGTTTCATCAACTTGACGGAATCGTTCAAAAACAACATCTAATTTATCGGCTGGTATTCCAATACCGGTATCTTTAACATAAAGTTGCAAAGATTTATTGCTAATAAATTTATATCCAAATTCGATAGTTCCTTTATCAGTAAATTTTAAAGCGTTTCCAAGTAAATTGTATATAATTTGTCTGAATCTTAGTTGGTCAGAATAAATTCGTGTTTCAACCAATGTTTCAGGTTTTGAAAGTTTAATATTTATATAGTTTTTGTTTTTATGTGCTTTTTCTTCGATAAAAAGAGCTAGTAATTCGTATAAAACATTATCAAGCGAAAAGTCGCTTTTTTCAATTTTGATTTGTCCTGCTTCAATTTTTGAAATATCTATAATATCGTCGATTAATTTTGATAAAACATTGCAGCTATTATTAATATAACCAATATATTCTGACTTTTGACTTGATGGTAAATCTTGTTCTTTAAGTAATTCTGAAAAACCAATAATTCCATTCATTGGAGTCCGAATTTCATGCGACATGTTCTCCAGAAAATGTGTTTTTAATTTGTCTGCTTCTTCGGCTTTTAGTTTTGCCTTAATTAGCTCATCTTCAGATATTTTTCGATAAAGTGCAATTGCATATAAATCGGCAAGTTTTTCTACATTAATTAAGTCTTCGTAGTTATAATCAACATCTGAATTTGCAAGTGAAATCTGACCAAGCAGCATATCGTTAAACATTGCAGGAACCGATAAAAACCTTGTAAGTTTTGCGTGCCATTCGGGTATTCCGGTAAATTCGGAATTTTCGGATGGTTTATTGGTGAAAAAAGCTTTTTTTGTATTTAAACATATACCATTTATCCCATTATATTTATTATTGTTTTTTTTAAAAATTAAATTTTGAGCCTTAATATTTATTTTATGTAAATTTTCGATTGAATATGATTGAATTTGATTATCACCGGTAATGTGGTCAATAGTAGATACAAAACCATATTTACTTCCTGCAATATTAAGTGCATAACGCAAAACAGAATCTGTAATCAAGTTTAAAGATAATGTTGGAATCATTAATTTTTTTGCTAATGATACCAATGCGTGATTTATAGTAAATTCTTTTTTAAATGAGTCTTCGGCAATTTTTCGGGCAGTTATATCATTAAAAAAACCAATTAAACAACTAACTCCACAGTATAATTGTACACTGGCAGTTATATCTGCATAAAATATTTTTCCATTTTTCTTTAAACATGGTAAGTTAAATCCTGTTTTTAATTCACCTTTAGATTGTTTATCAATAATGATTTTTATATTTTCCAGTTCATTTTTGGGATGAATATTATTGATTGTAAGTTGAAGCATTTCTTCGTTTGTATAACCAAACATATTGCAAATTGCTTTGTTTGCATAAACAAATTTTAAAGTTGA
>Ga0154360_1218_pt3 | contig 23455 bp, 18 predicted proteins | sample RifGroA2_FD_115888 | JGI IMG/M metagenome (GOLD analysis project Ga0154360, IMG submission 115888) | Bacteroidetes bacterium GWA2_30_7 | reverse complement strand
TTTGAAATGGATTAATTGGAAATTTTCAGGCAGAGCCTGTAGTGATAAATTCGACTGAGGCAGAGCCTCAGCCGAACTGGGAGTGAAATTATAGTAGTAGAAAAAACATCTAAATCATTGCTTTTTAAAGTTTCGTAGAAACGGCATTATGGTTTTATTTAACGCCAATGTGACAAGTCGGGGTGGGAAGAAATCAACAGTTCAGACAGAAAAGAAACAACATCATTTTAATTTGTTTTAACAAAAAAGTTTTATATTTGGTTTTTATAACAGATAAATAATAAATCAACAATAAGTGTAATAAGTGAATGGAAAGTTTCGATTAAAGCTGAAATAAACGTGACGGGTTGTGTTTACTGTCCAAATTTGGCAATTAAACGTGACGGTTACGATTATTGAGATGTTAGCGGACACCCTAATAGAACGACATAATCCATAATTGACAGAATTGAAAATTCCTTTTAAATATACTCTTTCAAAAAAATATTGGACTCTTAAAAACAGAGTTCAGTTAATTCAGTTCCGTTTAAAACGACAACGATATAAAATCAAGAATTTTTTCTTTGAAGAAAAACGTAAAGCAAACTCAACCATAACTCACATAAAACTTACTCTATGGAGTATTTTCAAAGCAGTTGGTTTTGTTTCTTTGATTTTACTTGTTGAGAATTTTACTACTAATTATTGGCAGACACATTTAAGGTCATTTCCAAACTGGCTTTTAAAACTACAAGAAGCATTACCTAAACCGACTTATCCTGACGACAGAGATGCAATCATTGAATTGATTTCTGTTATTGCGAGTGTTACTGGAGTTATTTTAGCTCTGTTCTATCCTATTCTTGCGACAATCGCAAGCACAGCTTACGCAAAAGTTCACGCAAGCATTAGAAATCTTTTGCTATACGAAAAAGAAACTCAAGCGTATTTAAGACGACTTACTTATTTGACGGCTTCTTCAATTACCGTTCTATTGTGTCTTACCTTTGGTTTTCTGCCCGGAAATCTTCTTTTGTCGTTTCTGGCATTTTATTCACTTACTACTTTGTTTGGAATTTTAAAAATTGGTTTAGGAGTTTACAATTTTTTTGAACCAAGCACATTGTCGGGTATTGTTTTCAACAAACTGGCTTATTCAATGAAAAATGTAACAACTGAAGGTGAATATTGGAATGAAAAAAACTTTCAAAATCATCATTACAAACTTGCATTTGAACAAACAGAAAACTTATCCTTACTGACGAGTTTGTGCCTAAAAGATGATGATTTGAAAGAATCATCATTCAAATCAATTTTCAAGACCTCTTTATACACGCTTCAATTTTATCTTATACAAAAACCAAAAATTCCAATTGATAGCCTTTGGTTTCCTAATTCGTATGAACACCTTTCATACTTTGAAAGTGATATGTCAATGCGACAACTTTCAATAAATACCAATACGCTTACGCAACCGAAGGTAAAACCAAATCGTTACTGGCTTGAAGAAAGAATTGTAAACAATCTTTCAAATGGTTTAGAATCGGTTGTTAAAAGCGGACATATAAACGTTTTGGGAGAATCAATTTTAATGACGCACAGTGTCTTTGATTCTTTGAGTGCAATAACAGATTTGAGAACAGGGGAAATCCTTCTTGATAAGCTCTTGACAAACGTTCGTCTAATAAGCAACAAAAAGACGAAAAAAGACGAAATTACTAACTACGATAATTGGAAAGAGGAACTTGGTTGTGTTGAAACATATTGCTATGCAACACTGCGACTTCAAGTTGGCGTATTTGAGACTATTACTTCATTCAACTCAAACAGAATACTCGAGGAATACAAAAAAATAAATTGGGAAAATAAAAGCACAATTTACTCGACAAAATTACTTCCCGAACTTTATGAGACCTTAAATAAATTCCGAGAGTTTGTTGAAAACGAAAGAGAAATAGAGGGGAAACGAATTACACCAGATTGGTATTTCTGTCAGCGTCTCACAGCCGATTATTTAAGACTTGCTAGTGAAAAAATCACTCAATCAATAACTTTTTTTGATTCGCATTTGCTTACTCTTGCGAAGCATTTTGACAAAGAAAATAATTGTTTGCTTGCCTCTTTTACGGCACAAATTGGGCTTGAGATTCTACATAAGTTGCATTATCGAATCGGTTTACTAAAGCAAACTCTTGATGATATTGATAAAATTGAAGTTTGTAAAGGAGAGTTCATTTGGACTAAACCAAACTTTGAAGAAATTGAAGCTAAACTTCTGAAATACGATAGCGATTGTACGACAATCATAGCTAAGAACGTTGAAAAGTTGGCATCAGTAAAATGGAACAATCAATTCCCTGACGTTTTTGCTCATTCGTATTCTCTTCTTTCAAACAAGTTGAATGAGAGTTATAGGAAAAATCAATTTGATGTATTTCAAAAATGCTTTGCGCCATTTCTCAGATCTTCAATTGCCGCGTTTGGTAACTTAAATACTACATTCAAGCATTATGACAGACCTCAAAACATTTCTTATCAAGCTTTGCTTGACCCAATGGAAATTAGCGGTTATGCCTACATATACTCCGCAATTTACAATTCGCCAAATTATTGGGAAGAAGTAAAAAAGGCGTGGGACGAATCATTTTTGCCTTCAAAAGAAAATATTGCCCTGTTGGTTTTCTATTACAGTTACTATAAAACTAATTTATACGGAACTGGAATTAACTACACAAATAAACACCAAAGAGAAAGAACTTTAGCTGATGTAACGCAAGCATTAAACATTAGAGTAAGAGATATTCCTGATTTTCTTGTTAGGCTTTTTGTTAGTGAAGACCCTTATCATCACAATTTTTACGATGTTGCAGAGTTGTTTATTGAACTTTACCTATTCACATTCATTGAAGCAAAAGATTCTACGAGCAAAATGAAAAGAGATATTTTTAGTCAATTGAATAGAAACATTAATCCCAATCCAAATGAGTATGATTTCTGAAACCGATAAAATTTCTGTAAGGTATCATACAAACACTTATGAACCGCCTGAACTAAATTCTCATATGTTCATTGAAGATTTTGGGCGCAATATAGTTCCTGTTTACGGTTCAAAATCAGAAGCAGTAACTTGTAAATTAGAACCCGATAGCAAAGAAGTTATGAAGTCTCTTTATGAATTACTTCCTTCTCATCGTCAGCATTATCGCTCAAGTTTTAACGATATAATTTTAGAAACAATAGAGTACATAGCCCAACATTTGGTTAATAGTGGATTTTTAGTTCTTGAACTTGTAAAATATAAAGATGTCAATGAAAGAGAGTTTTATAAACTTGAATTAATTTATGGCAAGGAAATCAAAATAAAAAAAGATACAATTACTCAAATTATACCTGATGACGTAGCACAGGAATTAGGAACAAACAAAATAGACATTCCCATTGAAAAATGTTTTGTAATTGAGTTCCCTAAATCATTAGGAGGCAAAGAAAAACACCTACAATTTCTTAAAGATTTTAGAGAATTAGCAAAGCTAAGCCCGATGATGAATTTTTTTAATAATCCATTACAAGGGCAAGCAAACTATAATATAAACGAACACCAGCGTTTACACGACATAGAACTTTGGAAAAAAACTAAATTATACAGTTGGCATCATAGAAGCAGTGGAAACGAAAGAATTTCAGGATATTATCACATATACAGGCACTTGTTATTCCGAAAAAATAAAATCAAGCTTCGTGATTATATTGTAGAAGAGCTTTGTAAAATCATCTTAACATTATCAGAAATTGCGCTCGGACAAAAAGCAGAATTAAAAATTGAAGGCTTATTGACAATAGATAAAGTTGAGGAGAAATTGGAACAATGGAAAACGGGGCAATTAGACCCTAAAACAATAAACGATGTATTGTAAAGACAGTGGTATTGAGAAAAAAGGGCGATCCGCTAACAGGCGTTTGGCAAAAGTGGCGGTTCAGTGCTCCGCTGACACATTTGTGGTTAATCAAAGTTTGGTTCTCCGCATCAACATTTGTGGTGAAAATCGCCACCTTCGCCAAGCGCCAAAACGTTGTACATCATGCTTTGACGACCTCCAAGCTCCAAACTGTGGAACAAGAAATTATCTTTAACAATTACAATAAAAATTGCATACCAAACTTTAATTTGATAAATTTGTTCAATCATTAAAACCAAATAATATGAAAAAGAAAATCATCGCAATCGGGTTAATTGTAACTTCAATAGTAACAATTCAATCTTGTAAAAAGGACAAAGCTGATAAAGATGCCGACAAAGAACTTTACAGCGAAATAACAGCAGGCGGATATAGCTATTATCAAAACGGCACTCTTTTGTCTGGTGTTTCGCCAAGCCCTCACGGTTCTTTTAAGTTGCGTTTTAATGCAACTGCATCGGCGGCACTTGACAGCACTGGTGAACTACCAACAGGAAGTAGTTTTTCGACTGGTTCAATCATTGTAAAAGAAATTTTTAGCGGCAGCAGCATCAACCTATATGCGGTAATGAAAAAAGACCCTTCAAATGGAAACGCAGGAAGTGGCTGGGTGTGGGCTGAATTTAAGACTGACGGTTCGGCTGCTTTCAGCACAAGTAAAAAAGGTGACGGATGTATAAGTTGTCACAGTGGTTCACCAAACAGAGATTTAACCAAAACTTTTGACCTGCATTAATTAATTTTGAAGCTTTACTCTGGCAAGCGAGATGTGACGGAAAATATATAACAACCATTGTTGCGAACTTCAACCAGTTGTGCCTTGAACGGGAAGCAGCATGAAAGTAAACAAGTTCAGGACAGGTTTTGCTTCGTTTTACTTGTACTGAGCGAAGTCGAAGTATTCCTTTATCATTCGCTAATTATCCAAAAAATTACTTCAAATTGGCATCCAAATAATTCAAATAAAATTTTACAAAACCAACAATTGAACATTTGAAAATATAATAATGATTATTTTGATAAAACATTTGAATTGTTTTTGCGTGTTAAAAAGTATTAACATTGTAAAAAGAAGTGATTATGAGTACAACTGAAAAAATAGATTTTCTTAAAAACAATCTTTCCAACATGTCGTACACCCTCTTTTAATCGGGTGTACGACAAATTGGACATATATTTATTTTTCCCACATATTACGCAAATTTTCGCTGCCTTTGTCAGGTGTTTTCACCTGACAATGTTTTTCATCTGATAAATAAGGTTTCAGTCAGGTGAAAACACATGACTGAGGCTGAGGTTATCAGCGATATTAGCTGTAAACTTACCTTTAATGGACAAAATGTCGTACACCCTTTTAATCAGGCAATTTTATTTCAGAAATTTTTTATTATCTATAGAAATTGGTTTTATAAAATTAATTTTTTACATTTAAAAAATATTTTTAAAATGACTTTACTAGAAATATCAGCTACGAATAAAACTCCTGAAATTAATTTTAATCACCTTACCGGTAAACTTTTAATTGAAGGTTGGTCAACTCCCGAAGACTCATTTAAGTTTTACGAGCCTGTAATTGCTTGGTTAGTAGAGTACGAAAAAAATCCTGCTACTGTAACCGAATTTAATATTAAGTTAAGTTATTATAATACCAGCTCATCGAAATGGATATTAGAAGTTTTTTACTTTCTTGAAAGAATAAATCGGTTACATCCTGTAAATGTAAGTTGGTTTTACGACGACGAAGATATGCTCGAAACAGGTCAGGATTACTCTTCTATGGTATCAATGCCTTTTAAATTTATTGAAACTTAACACTATAAATAGTACGCAGATTGACACAGATTATTATGATAATCGAAGATAACAAAGAAAAATCAGTGTAAATCCTCTAAATCAGCGTTATCAGTGTTCTATTTTATTTTGAAAAGTCGATTAAGCAAAACTTTTTACATCGCTAACAGTAATTACATTACCACTTAGAATAATAAGTCTTTCGATAATATTTCTGAGTTCTCGAATATTTCCAGTCCAGTTGTGTTTTTGAAGTTCTTCTATTGCCTCTATATCAACTGTTTTAACCGACATTCCATAATCGCAACATATTTGATTTACAAAATATTCTGTCAGTATTGGAATATCTTCTGTACGTTCATTTAACGATGGAACATGAATTAAAATCACACTTAATCTGTGATATAAATCTTCACGAAATCTGTTTTCTTCGATTTCTTTTTTCAGATTTTTATTAGTTGCAGCAATAACTCTAACATTTACAGATACATCTTTATCGCTGCCAACTCGTGTAATTTTATTTTCTTGCAATGCCCTCAGAACCTTTGCCTGAGCCGAAAGACTCATATCGCCAATTTCATCCAAAAATAATGTCCCACCGGTTGCTTGTTCAAATTTACCAATTCGTTGCTTAATTGCAGAAGTAAATGAACCTTTTTCGTGTCCAAAAAGTTCGCTTTCGATTAATTCTGATGGAATTGCTGCACAATTTACTTCAACAAATTGACCATCTGCCCTGTTGCTTTTTTCGTGTAACCATCGGGCAACCAATTCTTTTCCTGTTCCATTATCTCCGGTTATAAGAACTCTGGCTTCGGTTGGTGCAACTTTTTCTATTATTTCTTTGATTTTTGTGATTGATTTACTTTCGCCAATCATTTCAAAAGTTTTACTTACTTTTCGTTTAAGAACTTTGGTTTCAGTAATCAGTGTTGATTTGTCCATTGCATTACGAATTGTAATAAGCAATCGGTTCAAATCCAGAGGTTTTTCAATAAAATCAAATGCTCCTTTTTTTATAGCCTCCACAGCAGTATCAATATTGCCATGTCCCGAAATCATAACAACAGGAGTATCTATTGATTTTTCAAATATTTTTTCAAGAACCTCAATTCCATCCATTTGTGGCATTTTAATATCGCACAGAATTATATCGAATTTTTCAGAATCAATTAATTTTAGAGCTTCAATTCCATTTTCGGCAAGTTGAACCGTATAATGTTCGTACTCAAGTATTTCTTTTAAAGTATTTCTGATGCTTCTTTCATCATCAACTACTAAAATTTTTGACATATATTTTTATGTAATATTTAATATTTAAAATGTAATATTTCGTTGCTAAATCCTGTCAATCCTGTTAATCTTATCAAAAATAATTGTAAATCCTAAATTCCTAAATCCTAAATTCTCTCATGAGTTGTTTTTAATTCATTCTGAATAAAGCTAAATGCAATGCCTTCTTTTATAGCATATTCCGATTGATATAATTTTGAAATATTTAATTTTTTTATGATAAATTTTGTAAAAATACTTGCTAATACAATCATCTCAATTCTTACCGGTTCAAGTCCTTCCATGTTTGCTCGTTCCGAAAAAGTTGATTTCAGAAGAGTATTATGTAATTTATCAAAATCTGAAATTGAAATTTTATAAAAAGCTTGATTTTCCGACTTTTCCTTTTTTAATGCTAAAGAAACCATAGAAGCAAAAGTATCGAACGACCCTGAAGAACCAATCAAAGTTTCAATTTTATATTTTGAAACTTCGCTAAGTAAATCATTAAGTGCAGATTGAAGATAATTCTCAATTTGCAATATTTCAGCTTCAGAAATGGGGTCGGCGGGATGAAATTTTTCGATAATTCGAGCAATTCCCAGTGGGTAACTTTTTTTCCAAAATAGTTTATTATTATTTGCTATAATAAACTCTGTACTCCCACCTCCAATATCAATAATTAATACAGTTTCATTCGACAGGTTTATAGCATTTTTGACCCCAAAATATATTAATTCGGCTTCGGTATCGCCCGAAATAATCTGTACATCAATATCTAATTTATTTTTTACTAACACAGTAAAATCTTTTCCGTTGACAGCACTTCGAATTGCCGAAGTAGCAAAAGCAAATATTTTATCGCAACTATGCTCATTTATAGAGTTTTTGTGAAATTTTAAAGCTTCAATGCCTCGTACAATTGCATCTGGTGAAATTAATCCATCTAAAAATCCTTCTTTACCAAGCTTAACAGGTAGATTTGATTTGTAAACTTTTTTAATATATTTTTCATCTGTAATATCTACTATTAACAGATTGAATGTATTAGTTCCAAGGTCAATAATGCCAATTCGCATATTTGTTTTTTTACAAACCTAGTTGAAATTTAAGAATTTGCAAAAATTGTTACAACAAAAAATTTGGATACCATTATTCAATTTAAGCAGTTTAAAATCATAAAAAAAGTGTAACTACTCACCCGTCCCCTTGCTTATTAAATAGAACACGGATGACACGGATGCTACTGATTTACACGGATTTTATTTGCTTCAGTTCATTGGTAAATATTTTTCTTTTGAAGAATTTTCATTTTTATCTGTTTTAATCCGTTATATCTGTGTTATCTGTGTTATCTGTGTTCTATTTTTTATCGGCTGAGTAGTTACCTAAATTTTATCATAAATGAATCACTGTTGTCCGATACAATAATTCGATAATTTTTTGTAATATTCTAAAAATAAGTATCTTCAATTGCAACGAACTTTGGTTGTTGCAATGCACTGAGCTGAGTCGAAGTGAGCCTGTCGAAACATAGGTCGTGGAATTGATTAATTAGTACAAATTCAGGGCTTTAGCCCTTTTCTAAAAATAGATAATGAAAAAATATACCGAACTATTGCCTATAAAAATAAAAAAAATTATGTACCTACTTGATTTTATTACGTATTTAAAGGCACTAAAATAATGATGGCTTACTTTTTCTTTCTGTAAACTTTTTTTAGGACGAGTCAATAATAATATTCAACCTATTCTGGGTTATTTTCAGCTTTGATTTTCACCTCCGATTACATCGGAGGTTATTCAAATTCAAGCCTTTCAGGCTTAACTTAATGACATTGCCTTAAAGGGATTTAGATTGGTGATTTTGTTATTTTCTACCAATATTTCGTTCATAAGGAACTTATTTCAAATGGTTGTATATAGCAATAGTTCGGTAGATTTTTATAAGGTACTATAAATTAACAGATTATCAATGTATTGTTTTTTATATTATTGCATTGATGCTACTTCGTGGTGCTTCACTGCGTTCGCAATGACGTAACGTGCGGACAGTCAGGGTATTCGTCATTGCGAGAAACGAAGCAACCTTTAGCTCGACGAAGTCAATCTAAAAATATAACGAACTATTAATATAGGGAATATTCTGCATTATAAAACAATGTTGATATTTAAGTTAACGCCAATGCGATAAATCGGAACAAGTCTTGGGGCTATTTTTCTTTTCTAGCTTTTCGGAGTAAGCTCATATATTACGAATTAAAAAATGCTTAATCTAGTTTTAATAATTTTGACCAATTTTCGCCAATAATAACACTCAATTAACTAGGAAAATTAATAAATAGTTATATTTTTGAAAAATTCCTATATAAAAGACAATTGTATTTAATTTAAAACAAAAAAGTATGAGAAAACAAAAATTTACATTTAGTATGATACAAATAATTATCGTATCGCTATTTTTATTGAGTTTTACAGCTTCGTATTCTCAAGAAGTTGTACATCCTCAAAGTGTTACCACTGGAGTATTTCATGGTTTAACACCCGCATTGAAAGATATTCCTGCAATTAAAAATTTAAAAAAGTACGAAAAAAATCGTGCCGACATGAAAGAAAAAATTAAAGAGTATGAAAATGGTTTTGAGCGTAATCCTGATATGAAACGCAAAAACTATTCAGATGCCATAAATGCACTACCAGGAACTCCCGACCCAGTTTGGCAAAAAGATGCTCCTGCAAATAAAGCTAATCCGACCATTGTAAAAAACTTTGCAGGACAAACATCTAATTCATTTCCACCTGATTGTAATGGAGCAATTGGACCAAATCATTTTATGCAAACTATTAATGTAACTTATAATATTTATAATAAATCAACAGGAGCAAAAGTGGCTGGTCCAACTAATATGAATACTTTATTTTCAGGTGTTACAGGCTCAAATTGCAACGATGGCGACCCAATTATTATTTATGATGAATTTGCCGACAGATGGTTAGCAGCAGAATTTGCACTTTGTACTTCAAATAATACTATGCTTGTAGCAGTATCTACTACAAACGACCCAACAGGAACATGGTACAAATATTCGTTCGATGTTGACGATACACCAGATTATATGAAATTTGGAGTTTGGAACGATGGCTATTATATGAGTACAAATAATGGTGGATTAAAAGACGTTTATGTTTTTGAACGAAGTGTTATGCTTACAGGTGGAGCAAGCCCAAAAATGATAGGCTTTTCAAATGCATGGCGACCAAATAGTGGTTTTCATTGTATAATGCCTTGCGATAATGATTTTACTGCTGCATCAGCCGGAGCACCCGGAATGTTTATTACAATTAACGATAATGCATGGGGCGGTACAGATGCACTATGGATTTATGAACTTGATGCCGATTGGACTACAACATCGAACTCTACATTTACAAGAATTCAAACATTATCAGTTCCAGCATTTGATAGTAACTTTGGTTCATCATGGGACAATATTGCACAATATAATTCAACTCAGAAACTTGATGCAGTTAATCAAATTTTGATGTTTCGTGCACAATATATAAACTTTGGCAGTTATCAGACTATTGTATGCCAACACACTGTTGATGTTGATGCTACCGACCATGCCGGAGTAAGATGGTACGAACTAAGAAATAACGGTTCAACATGGGAAATTCGCCAATCAGGCACTTATGCACCAGATGCCGGTCATCGTTGGATGGGAGCAATTTCTATGAATGCAAATCACGAAATCGGGCTTGCTTATTCGTATTCAAATCCTTCAACTAATACTTATCCAAGCTTAAAATTTACAGGACAAACTTCTTCTGAAAATAGTTTGGCTTCAGGAACGTTTGATGTTACTGAAACAAATATTGTAACAGGTACAGGAGCACAAACAGGGGCAAACAGATGGGGCGATTATTCACAAATGAGTGTTGACCCAACAGACCAAAATACTTTTTGGTTTACTTCTGAATACGGTAAATCGGGTACAAAAGGTACTCAGATTATAGGATTCTATTTTAATTTAACAACAAATCCACCAATTGCAAATTTTTCTGGAGCACCTACTACAATGTTGCCTGGAACAACAGTACAATTTACCGACAATTCAACAAATTTACCTACTTCATGGATTTGGGATTTTCCGGGAGGAACACCTTCTTCTTCAACCGACCAGAACCCATCAATAGTATATAGTACAGCAGGAGTTTATGATGCAACTTTAATTGTTGTTAATGGATATGGCTCTGATACAATTACTAAAACTGCTTATATTGAAGTTATTGAACAAACACCAATTATAGAGTTTGTTGGCAATCCTGCAACAATTACAGCCGGTGCAACAGTATTTTATACCGACCAAACAACATTTAGTCCAACAAGTTGGTTGTGGGATTTTCCGGGTGGAAATCCATCTTCTTCGACATTACAAAACCCACAAGTTGCGTATGATGCAGCTGGGGTTTATGATGTAACTTTAACCGCTTCTAACACTTACGGACCCGACACTTTAACCAAAACAGCATATATTACTGTAAATGCACCACCTGCAACTGGCGGCTGGATTGAACAAGCTGCTGGTTTTGCAGAGCCATCAAGAGGAATAAGTGGATTTAGCATCGTTGATGCAAATACAGCATGGGCTTGGGCTTACGATGGTGTAAATACATCTAATTATATCAGAGATTTTACTGTAACAACCAATGGTGGAAATCTATGGACAGCAAATTCAATTACAGGTTATGATGCTTATAGTATTGCAAATATTTGTGCATTAAGCGATTTAGTGGCTTATGCCGGAATGTATCCTACAGGAGGTGCTGGTGGTTATGTTTTAAAAACAACCGATGGTGGTGTTAGTTGGACTCCTCAAACAACAGCAACTTTTAATAATAGTGCCAGTTTTTTAAATTTCGTTTACTTTTTTGATGCAAATAATGGAGTTTGTATGGGCGACCCTATTGGTTCACCTAAAAAATTTGAAGTTTATAATACAACCGATGGCGGCGATACTTGGGTATTAAATACAAATTCAGGTTTAGCAATGACAATATCAACAGGATACGGATATGTAAACGATTTTTGTACAGTCGGTGATAATATTTGGTTTGGTACAAACACAAATAAAGTATATCGTTCTACCGATAAAGGAATGACGTGGGCTAATTCATCTACTGCTTTAACCGAAACAAATTTAGTATCATTTGCTGATGCTTTAAATGGTTTTGCATGGTACACAACAACTTTTGCTGCTAAAAAAACTACTAATGGTGGTTCTACATGGACAACTTATACTGCTCCTACAAATATGCGTAAATCTGATATTTCACGAGTACCTGGTTTAGCAAATACTTATGTATCAGTTGGTGCTGCACAAACTGATTTAGGTTCTTCATATACACGAAATCTAGGTACTGCTTGGGATACAATTGATGCAAGTGCTCAATATACTGCTGTAAAATTTTTAGACCAAAATATTGGATGGGCTGGTGGCTTTAACACAGATGCTACAACAGGTGGAATTTATAAATGGTTTGGTGCTCCAACTTTATATTGTTCTGCAAATCCAATTGAAATTACAATTGGTGGTTCATCAAGTTTACTAGCAGACGTAACCGGAGGTTGGGGAAATTATGTTTATAGCTGGACATCGAATCCTGCCGGATTTACAAGTACTGAGGCAAATCCTACTGTTAGCCCAACAGATACTACTGATTATACAATTGTTGTAACAAGTGCATTTAACGAAGTTTCATCGACCTGTACTATTTCAGTTCAGCCGGTTGGAATTAGCGAATTAGAAAATTCTGAAATCAATGTTTATCCAAACCCTGCAAATGCAGAGTTGAATATTGATATTAGAAAATCAAATTATAATAACTTAAATGTGAAAATTTACAATTTAGTTGGAGAAGTAATTTATAGTCAGAATCATAATAATAAAACTTCTATTAAAATTGATTTAAGTAAATATGCAGCAGGAGTTTATTATGTAGCATTATACAGCAATGCCGAATTGATGAAAAAGAAAATCACTATAATCAAGTAATTTTAATTGATATTTAAAAAGCCCTCAATTGAGGGCTTTTTTTTTGTTCAAACTAGCTGTTTATTATTTTCTCATAGTACTTGCTTGTTCCAGTTTCAAGAATTTCGAGAATAATTTTTTCAATAAATTTTCCAACACCTTTTAATTGCTGTAAATTGTTCTTAATGTTTGAAACAGGCTCTTTTAATTGATTTATTGAATATGCAGCAAAACCATAAGGAGATGGCTCTCCTTTACTTTTTTGAATATAATCAATCTGTTCTAACATTACAGTTATTAAATCATTTTCATACAATATTTTATTGAAAAGATTAGCAGGAATTCGTTGTGGTAATTTGTACTTAGAAATTGCTTTATTAAAAACAGTCGTAAGATTTTGATAATATGTCGCTGATGCTTGTCCCCACTCGCTCCCTGTATATATTTTTTTGTAATTTTCAATTAACCATGGATATGATTTGTTTAAAATATTAAAAAAATAATCTTTTTGCGTTCCTTCTTTCAATGTCATTCCGCTAAAAATAATAAAATCTGCTCCTGCTTGTTTTACTTTTTTTATTGTATTTTCTATTTCAACCTCTGAGTCTGTAATAAATGGAATAACCGGCATTAGAAAAACTCCACAGCTTATGCCATTACTTTTGAATTTGGAGATTGTTTCTAATCTTTCTGATGGAAGTGGTACTAAAGGTTCGAAATAACTACTAATTTCATCGTTTGCAGAGCTAAAGCTAAAATTAACTATAACTTTCGATTTTTTATTTATTTCAATCAATAAATCCATATCTCTCTCAACAAGAGTTGATTTGGTTAAAATTTGAACAGGATAATTATATTTTAAAATCAACTCCAACGCCCTTCTGCTTATTTCGTATTTTTTTTCAACCGGTTGATAACTATCACTAACACCTCCACCAAGAAGAATAAAACTGGGAGTTAAAGGCTTTCGTTTCTTTTCAGGATTAAGCTCTTTATCAAGTATTTCTATAGCATTAGTTTTTATTGTAATATCTTTTCCAAATTCTCCTTTTACATAATATCCATCGGCTCTTCCATCGCAATAAGCACAATTATGCATACATCCACGATAAAAATTCATACTGTAACGAGCTACAAACCACGAATCTATTCGCTTGTGTTTGCTTAAAACTGATTTTGCGTTAATTTCGGTTATTGCCATGTTAATGGATTTTTTTAGTTTTTATTTTTATTCCAAATTTATCATTAATATCCTGTTAATAAAACTAATATTTTTTATATTTTTGAAAACTGATTAGTTACCAAATATACTGAATCTTAGTGAATTTGCGAAGCAAAATTCGCCTAGAGTTGACATGCTGAGTTTATGGTTATTGAGCTTTGCGATGCACTGAGTTTTGTCGAAGTGTCGAAATATCGAAGTACAGTTATACCGATAGGAATTTTTCGTTTTTCTATTCCGTATAGGTATATCTAATCAAATAATAATAATTTTTTATAAATTGCATTTGAAAAAAAGCAATTATCAATCACTGGCACATTTATTGAAAAAATACTTTAATATGTTTAAATTGTTTTTTATAATATTATTTTTTTTATTCACGGATGTTGCATATAACCAGACAAGAGTTAGTGTAGATGGTAAAATTTATTATTTAGTTGATGCAATTGTTGAAAATGGAGATACAATTCCATATATTAAATTACGTGAAATAATTATTCTACCACCCAAAGTATTTACTAGCAAAAAGCAAGAACAAAAATATTTGAGATTAGTAAAGAATATTAAAAAAGTATATCCTTATGCCAAATTGGCACGAAATAAAATGTATGAAATTCATAACAATGTTATAGTATTAAATACTGAATTTGAGAAAAATAAATATATAAAAGTTGCTGAAAAAGAACTTAAAAACGAATTTGAAGATGAACTAAAAGACTTAACTATAACTCAAGGTAAACTATTAATAAAACTTATAGATAGAGAAACCGGTCAAACCACTTATGAAATAGTTAAAGAATTACGTGGTTCGGTTGAAGCATTTCTATGGCAGTCTGTTGCAAGAATTTTTGGCTCTAGTTTAAAAACCGAATTTGATTCAGAAGGTGAAGATAAAATGATTGAAGATATTATTGTAAGAATTGATAACGGTCAAATATAGAAATTTACGATTTAGGATATAAAAATCGTAAGCTCAAACTGGTTTCAGAACATTAAGAAATGCAATATAAACTCCGAAGGAGTTGAACATGAATAACCCCCAATGAAATTGGGGGTTAACAAACAAAATGTGACCTCAACCCTGAAAGGGTTGAACACAAATAATATGAATATTCAACCCTTTCAGGGTTGCTTGGATTTTTGCATTGATTCCCCCAATTTCATTGGAGGTTATTCACATTAGACCTACGGTCGCAACCTATGGTTGTCGTTGGGATTTTAGAAATCTCTGAAACCAAATTGAACTTACTAAAAATCTAATTTATTAATGACGGTTCTATTTTCGAGGCTTTTTTTAAATGTGCAGAATTAATACTTGCATTTAACTCAAATCCAATAAGCAAAATAATTGAATTAAAATATAGCCAAAGCATTATAACTATTAAAGTTCCTATCGAACCATACAACTTATTATATTGTCCAAAATTATTTACATAAAACGAAAATCCTAAAGAAATTACAATGCACATTAATGTTGCAAGTGAAGAACCAGCCGAAAAAAAACGCCAACGGGTTTTCTTTAATGGTGCATAATAATACAAAAATGAAATTACGAAGAAAAACAACAAAACAACAATAATCCATTTCCCTGAAGTTATAATGTAATAAAACAAATCATTTTTAATAATATCTTGTTCTAATAGGTAGCTGAAAAATTGTTGACTAAAAACTATTAAAACAATAGCAATTGTAACTAATAATGAGATAATTAAAATCAAGAAAAATGAAATTAATCTTTGGCTAATCCATTTTCTCGAATCAAATGAATGAAATGTAGCATTAAATGCATTCATTAATGAATTAATTCCATTAGTAGAAAAATAAAATGCTGTAATAAAGCCAATTGACAATAATCCGCCACGTTTTTCTAAAATAATATCTTCGAGTGTAGTTTGAAATGATATGTATGCATTTTGTGGTAATACATCCTTTAGTAAATTAAGTAACTCATTCTGAAAATTATCAATAGGAATATACGGTATTAATGTAAAGAAGAAAATTAAAGTAGGAAATAAAGCCAAAAAAAAATTAAAAGCAATTGAAGATGCTCTTACAGTTAACGACCCTTTTGATAAGCCTTTGATAAAAAATATTCCGACATCATATAACGGGATTTTATCAAATCCGGGTATAGTAACCCGCATAGTGAATTTTCTAATTCTTTCAATTTGTTTGATAATATATGAAAATTGAGATAGTTTTTGCATAAAAAAACTAAACTGCTTTTAAGCTAAGGTCAAGGCTATTAACATGATGTGTTAATGCACCAATTGAAATAAAGTCCACTTCACAAGCTGCATAATCGGCAATAGTTTCTAATGTAATTCCACCAGACGATTCGGTTTGGTATTTTCCATTAATTAATTTTACAGCAATTAAAGTATTTTCAATATTAAAATTATCAAGCATAATTATGTTTACTCCACCATGTTTTAAAATTGTTTCAATATCTGTAATGTTTCTGGCTTCAATTTCAATTTTTAAATTTAGATTGGTTTTTAATAAATAATCGTTTGTCCTGGCAATAGCTTTTTCAATTCCACCTGCAAAATCTATATGATTATCTTTTATCATAATCATATCATAAAGTCCCATTCTGTGGTTAATACCTCCGCCAATTCTGACGGCTTCTTTTTCGAATATTCTAAACCCGGGGGTAGTTTTGCGAGTATCTAAAATTTTAGTTTTATAAGGTTTGATTTTTTCAACATAAGTATTTGTTGTAGTGGCAATACCACTCATTCGTTGCATTATATTCAGAATTAATCTTTCTGATTTTAAAATGGATTGAGCTTTTCCGGATATCTCAAATGCAATATCACTTACTTTAATTTTTGAACCATCGTTAATAAAAATATTAATTTCTAAAGTGTTATCAATAATAGAAAATACTTTTTTTGCAATTTCAATTCCTGCAATTATTCCGTTTTGCTTTACAATTAATCGTGCTTTGCCATATTGTTCAGATGAAACGGTTGCAAGTGATGTGTGGTCGCCTTTTTCAATATCTTCTTGTATGGCTAATTCTATTAGCTTTTCGAATAAAATATTATTCATTGCTTTCTTCAATTCTCAATTGTTGAATATAAGGCGTTTTGTTATTGTTTTTTACAAGAAAATAAACTCTAAATGTTTTAGTCGAAGTAATTAAATTTCCAATCGCATATTTCGCTCCGTCTTTACCTCCTTTGTGCATCATTTTGAAGTCAGTAGGAGAGTTGCTAGAGAAAAAGTCTCGTAAAATTATTTCAGCTTGTGATTTGCTATAAACATCTTCTTTATTTATAACTGTCATTTCTACATTTGTATTAAAAAATTTTGCAAGCTCAGAAGAGTTTCCCGATTTAAGTGCAGTTTGAATGCCTTCAGGGATTTCTTGTGAAAAAGTTACAACTGAAAAAAAAAGAAAAATTAAAAATAACGATATTTTATTCAATTTGTTCATTTAATGAGTTTTAAATAAAGTATTTTTACAAATATTAAACCAAAATTACGGAATTTAATTGCTCAAAGCAAATTTATGTTGATAATGTGTTAATTTGTTGATTTACTGAAAGTGTTAAATTAGGATATTATTATTTTTACTAAATTTGGATTTTATTATAGGCGATAAAAGAATTAGACGCGGATTTTTTCTGATAATTATAAATAAAAACTCAATGGTTAAATTGCTACATTGTTAAATTGTTAATTTGGTGTCTTAGTGTCTTTGTGTCTTTGTGGCAAATAAAAAATCATAAAAATCAGCGTATATCAGCGTCTAATAAAAATATAAACACATAAAAAATGAAATTGAAATCATATAAAATACCGTTAGAAATTATCGAAATGGATGGCGATGGTTATCATCTACTTGTGAAATGCAAAATAAACAAATTGAAAAATTGTAATCTTGTAATTGATACAGGTGCTTCAAAAACTGTTTTTGACAAATCTGCAATATTCGATTTTGTTGAAATTATTGAAAACGACCAAGAACTACATTCAGCCGGTATTAATGCCGATTTTATGGAAAGCTATTTCTGTAATATTAAAAACTTAACAATTGTTGATTTTAAAATTAATAATTTTCAATCTGTACTTATTGATTTGACTAATATAAATGAACTTTATTTGAAAACTATTAATAAAAAATTGACGGGATTAATTGGAGGCGATTTTTTAATGGAATATAATGCTGTGATTGATTATAAAAAGAAAATATTAAAGTTAAGCTATTAGAAGGACATTGAGGCTCTCGAAATGTACGATTTACGGGCATTGAGGCTCTCGAAATATACGATTTAAAATTTGAGAATGATTAAAAATTCTTTACATTTTTATCAGAAAATAAGCAAAATGATTCATACTTCTTCAAAGAAAATATCATTAGCAATTGCATTAATATCAGTCTTTTTGATTGTATTATTTGCAGTTGTAACAATTGTTTTTTTTGATTATAAATGGATAATTATTACATCAGAAATTTTTGTGGTTTTTATAATTGTTTTTGTAATATCAAATAAACTAATTTCTAATCTTTTAGTTTCTAAAGTTGCGCATTTATATAATGCAATTCTTAATAAAGATTTAAATGCTACAAATTTATCTGAAAACTTAAAAGATAAAGAATTATTATACGATACAAAAGAACTAGTAAACGACTTAAACGACAATCAATTAAAAGAAATTTCAGATTTAAAAAAATTAGAAATTTATCGTCGCGAATTTATTGGAAATGTTTCGCATGAATTAAAAACTCCAATTTTTAACATTCAGGGTTATATTCTAACACTTCTCGAAGGTGGACTCGAAGATTCAACAATTAATCTTAAATATCTTGAACGAACCGAAAAAAGCATAAACCGCTTAATTACAATTGTTGACGATTTGGAAGCAATATCTAGGCTCGAATCAGGAGAATTAAAACTTGAATACGAAAGATTTAATTTATATCAATTAATAAGTGATGTTTTTGAATCGCTTGAAATTGCTTCGTCTCAGAAAAAAATAAAACTGCAATTTGAAAAATATTTAGACAAATCTACTTCTGTTTATGCTGATAAAAAACGCATTACACAAGTTTTAACTAATTTAATTTCAAATTCAATTTTTTATGGTATTAATGACGGTTTTACTATAATTAATTTTTTTGTTATTCACCCTCAAGTAATGATTGAAGTTAGTGATAATGGAATAGGTATAGAAGAAAAACATTTAAATAGAATTTTCGACCGTTTTTATAGAGTTGACAAAAGTCGTAGTCGTGAACAAGGCGGAACAGGTTTGGGATTATCTATTGTAAAGCACATTATAGAAGCACATAATCAATCGGTTAGTGTGCGGAGTAAAGTAAGTGAGGGTACATCGTTTACTTTTACTTTGCAGAAAGCATAATTAAAAACCGATATATATTTCAATAATAGTTCGGTATATTTTGAGATTGACTTCGTCGAGCTAAAGGTTGCTACGTTCCTCGCAATGACGAAGAGTCTGGCTGTCTGCATATTACGTCATTGCGAACGCAGCGAAGCACCACGAAGTAGCATCAATGCAATAATATAAAAAACAATACATTGATAATCTCCTGATTAATATCGCTTTATAAAAATCTACCGAACTATTGTATTTCAATTAAGCAATTGAATTCTTAAATTTTCATAAAACCTCTATTATTACCCTCATATTTTGTACTTTTGAAAAATGCTTAAAAAGCTTAAAAATATTATTTCGATACTGCTGGTTTTGATTTTGCTCATGCCATCAATAGTTAAGCTTGAGCATAGTCATGAGAAGTTCATTTGCAATTCAAAAAACCTAAAACATTTACATACTTTTCATCAGCAGTGTGAAGTTTGTAATTTTGAATTTTCAGTGTTTCTATCAGAAAAAGATGATATTGCTTTAGAGAAAACTGAACTAACCGACAGTTATACTAACTGTTATACTGCTTTAAACCTTCCCAACCTTTCTAAATACACATTTTTATTACGAGCACCTCCTGTTATATAATTCACAATCAGTAATTATTTAGGATTACTGAAAATTATTTTGTATAACTTAAATCGTATTAAAAATGAAAAAAATATTTATAACAATATTTGTATTAATTGTATGTAATACAAACGTATTAAAAGCATCAAACAATTCATCAACTGGTAAAACAACACTTTCGGGTAAGATAACCGATAAAAAAACAGGAGAAGCAATGCCCGGAGTTTCTATTTATATTCCCGATTTAAAAACAGGAACATCATCAGATATAAATGGAATTTACGAAATTCAAAACCTTCCTCAATCCAAAGTTCTAGTTCAGGTTAGTTTTATCGGATATAAATTAATTGCAGAATACATTGATTTATCCAAAATTACAACAAAAGATTTTACACTCGAAGAATCTGTAGCCGAATTAAACGAAGTTGTTGTAACCGGGCTTTCGCAATCTGCCGAAAAAAACCGAACTTCAACTCCAATTTCTACAATATCGCCAATTCAATTAAATCAGATTTCATCTTCAAATATTATTGATGCAATTGCAAAACAACCTGGAATATCGCAAGTTACAACCGGCTCGGGAATTTCAAAACCTGTAATTCGTGGACTTGGTTATAACCGTGTAGTAGTAGTAAGCGATGGAATCAGACAAGAAGGTCAGCAATGGGGCGATGAACATGGAATTGAAATTGATGAATTTTCTGTAAATAAAGTTGAAATTTTAAAAGGTCCTGCAAGTATAACTTATGGTTCAGATGCTATTGCAGGAGTAATTAATATGATTTCTGCACCAACATTGCCTTATGGAAAAATTAAAGGGAACATTCTGTCTAATTATCAAACGAATAACGGTCAAATTGCTTTGTCGGGAAATATTCAAGGTAATCAAAAAGGATATATTTGGGACATTCGTTACAGCAATAAAATGTCACATTTTTACAAAAATAAATACGATGGATTCGTGTATAACTCAGGCTATAAAGAAAATAACTTTGGCGGAATAATCGGCATTAACAAATCTTGGGGCTATTCTCATTTACATTTTAGTACTTACAATTTAACACCCGGAATTATTGAAGGTGAAAGAGATAGCGTAACTGGTCAATTTATAAAACCTATTGCACTGAACGATTCTACAGAAAGTAACAAAATTGTTACATCGCAAGATATGAAATTGTATAAAATATTTACACCTTACCAAAAAATTCATCATTATAAAGCTGTACTAAATAATAATTTTGTAATAGGAAACGGAAGTCTAAAATTCACAATTGGTTATCAGCAAAATAGGCGTCAGGAATATGCCGATATTCTGAATGAAAATCAATATGGATTATATTTTTTATTGAATACAATCAATTATGATTTTAGATATAATTTTTCTGAAAAAAATAATTTAAACTTATCTTTTGGAACAAATGGAATGTATCAGCAATCAATGAATAAAGGTGCTGAATTTTTAATTCCCGATTATAATCTTTTCGATATTGGTTTTTTTGGAGTTATTAAAAAGTCCTTTAATAAGTTAGACCTAAGTGCAGGTTTACGTTACGATTCGAGAAACGAAACAGGAAAAGATTTATTTTTGGATATTAATGGTGAAAAAACTGAAACACAAAACGCAAATTCATATCATCAATTTAATGCATTTAAATCAGTATTTACAGGAATTTCGGGCAGTATTGGAGCAACTTATCAATTTACCGAATTACTTTTTTCAAAAATTAATTTGGCAAGAGGTTTTCGTGCTCCAAACATTGCTGAAATTTCGGCAAACGGTGTACACGAAGGAACTACTAATTATATAATTGGCGTTCCTACTTTAAAACCAGAAAATAGTCTTCAGGCTGATTATGCAGTTGGATTAAACTCTCAACACATTACTACTGAGGTAGATTTGTTTAGTAACACAATAAATAATTATATTTTTCTGGGCAAGCTTCAAAATAATTCAGGAGGCGACTCAATTACTGATGGTTTTAGTACATTTCAATATTCACAAGGTAAAGCAAATCTGTTAGGCGGCGAAATAAGTATTGACGTTCATCCGCATCCTTTGGATTGGTTACATTTTGAAAATTCGTTTTCTTATGTGCAATCAACTCAAAAGAATCAACCCGATTCAACTAAGTATCTGCCATTTACACCAGCTCCAAAGTTTTCATCAGAATTAAAAGCAAATCTGAAAAAACTTTCAAAATCGCTAAAAAATTCATACATACAATTAGGGTTAGATAATTATTTTACGCAAAATAAATTTTATTCTGCTTATGGAACAGAAACAGCAACTTCTGGATATACATTACTGAATTTTGGAATTGGAACAGATGTAGTTTCAAACGGAAATACTTTATTTTCGCTTTATATTAGCATTAATAATCTGACAGATATTGCTTATCAAAATCATTTAAGCAGATTGAAATACGAAGCTGAAAACCATGCAACCAAACGAATCGGCGTTTACGATATGGGACGAAATGTAAGTTTTAAATTATTGATACCGATTGATTTGAAAAAGTAAAAAAATCTCGCTCCGACTCTTTTAACGACATCAAATTCGAGACAATTATGAGAAGCAAAGTGCTATTTTACATTTTAATATACTTTTTCAAAACTTCACTAAAATCACTATTACTAACAATTTTTAATGCACTAATATTTAATAAAATAGCAGCATTAAGGTTTTCATCATTATCGTCGATAAAAATTGTTTCGTCAGCAATCAGATTATTTTCATCTAAAACCAATTTAAAAATTGCTAAATCGGGTTTTCGCATTTTAATTTGATGTGAAAAATATGCTTTTTCGAAAAGTTCTTCCAATCCATTTGTACTGAATTGTTTTGAAAAATCTGCATTGTAAATGTCGTAATGGATTATATTTGTGTTACTTAATAAAAACAAACTATAAGTTTTACTTAATGATTTTAAAGTTTCAATTCTGTTCGATGGAAAATCCAAAATCATAGCATTCCATGCGTTATCAAATTCATTATCAGAAATATTGATATTTGACATTTTTCGAATTTTTGCTCTGAAGTCTTTTGGCAAAATTAATCCCTTTTCAAAGTCGTGAAAAAAATCGTTAAGCCAGTAATTATTAAGAATATTTCCAAACTCGCTAAAGCCTAATTTTTTAAATTCATCAACAGATTTTTGAAAATCAATATTTAACAAAATTCCACCAAGGTCGAAAATCAAATTTTTTATATTTTTTTCAATTATCAT
>Ga0154360_1237_pt3 | contig 24510 bp, 21 predicted proteins | sample RifGroA2_FD_115888 | JGI IMG/M metagenome (GOLD analysis project Ga0154360, IMG submission 115888) | Bacteroidetes bacterium GWA2_30_7 | reverse complement strand
AGTAATATTACATTAAAAACGCTCTTTGAAATCGTAGAAAAAGGTTTGGGCGGCAAGGTTACTATTGGGATTAAAATTTAACACCACGCTAACACAGGTCTGGCAAAAACTGGGCGGTTGGTGCAACTTTTAATACCACTTATAAATTTTCAATCCCACAATAAAAGTTGCAAAACCTGTTAAGGATAAAATTAAAAGAGGTTTCATTATTTCTAAAATACCGTAACCCTCGTTTATAATACTCCGCAAACTATCGGCAAAAATAGTTAACGGCAAATATTTAATTATCGGAATAATTATGTCGGGAAAATTACTATAACTAAAAAATATTCCCGAAAGCAAAATGAGAGGCATTGTAATAGCACTTATAAATCCGTTACCAACCTGCGTATTTGCTGTGCGTGAAGCAAGCAGAATTGACAATCCCATAAAGAAAAAACTTCCGCTGATTATTATTGCTGCAAAAGCAATTATACTGCCTTGAATTTTAACTCCAAATACAAAATATGCAAATGTAAATAATGCAACAGTTTCTAATATTGCAAAAAGAAAACGAGAAATGAACATGGTTATCATAAACCAATGTTTTTTCATTGGAGTTGCAACCAAACGCCGCAATAATTTTCGCGAACGTTTTTCAATCAATCCGTAGCTTATTCCCCAAAGGCACGAACTCATAATTCCCATTGCAAGCAATCCTGGAATAAGAAAATCAATGTAGCGGGTTCCTTTAGTTTCGAGGGGTTTTATAACTTCATTATCAGACACTAAGTCTTTTCCATCGAGCATTGTTGAAATAGTGATATAAGCTAACCTTGATGCAAAATTTGCAGGGTCGAAATGATAATTTATTTTCCCGTTATTTTCTGTAAGAATGATTTCAATTTGTCCGCGTTTCATCATTATTTCGCTTTCGTTCCAGCTTGTTGGAATAAAATGAGTTATGGTTTTTCCAAGTTTATTATTATCAATCGTATTTTGATATTCAAATTTCAAATCCTCAGTTTTTTTACAATAGTTTGTTAAATAAGATTTTAGAACAGACGAATCGGAAGATGCCTCTAAAACAACAGCCGCACGCTGGGTAATTTCGGGTTTTTCGGAAAATGCCATTCCTAAAGCAAAAGACATTAGTATTGGAAAAATAAACGACCAGAATAATGCTCCGGGTTCACGGAAAAATTCCTTAAATTGTATAATTAAAAGTTGTGAAAATTGATTTCCCATTTTTCTGATTTAGTCGGTTAATTTTCGTCCGGTCATTCTTATAAAAAGGTCGTCGAGAGTTACATAACGACATCGAAGTTCTGAAATTTTGCATCCGGCATTGTTCAATTTTGCAATTAATTCGGGCAAAAATGCAGAAGTATTATCAACATTCATTGTTACCAAATTAGTAGAATCGTCCCAGTTAATTTCTCGCAAATCATTAAAACTGCTGAAATCGGGAAAAAGACTTCTGTCGTTAACCTTAAACTGAATTATTTCGCTGGTTTTAGAATCTGCAATAAGTTCTTTTAAAGTTCCTTTAGCCAAAACTTTACCTTTGTCGATAATGATAATTTTGTCGCAGAGATTTTCGGCTTCTTCCATATAATGCGAAGTGAGAATCATTGCAGTTCCCTGCTTTTTTTTAAGCGAATGAAGTATTGCCCAGATTTCTCTGCGAGCTGTTGGGTCTAAGCCAGTTGTAGGTTCGTCAAGAATCAGAAGTTTAGGTTCATTTAAAAGTGCAATTCCCAAAGCAAGTTTTTGTCGCTGACCACCCGAAAGATTCATAACATAAGCTTTACGCTTTTCTTCTAAATTTACGATATTTAAAATTTCATCTACTCTGGCATTATTTAATCTGAAAAATGAGGCGAATAATTTCAGCGTTTCGGCAACAGTTAATTTATCTTCAAATCTGGTTTCCTGAAAAGAAAGACCAATTTGTCGGTAAAGCTCATCTTTATTGCCAATCCAGTGTTTTCCAAAAAGTGTAATTTCGCCGCTGTCGGGCAATTGAATACCTTCAATAATTTCGACAAGTGTTGTTTTTCCTGCACCGTTAGGACCGAGCAATGCAGTAAATTCTGAAGGCATAATTTCTATTTCAATACCATCTAATGCAACAACATCTTTATATTTTTTATGAATATTTAATGCTCTAACAATTGGTTGATTAGCAGATTCTGGCATTTTTAAAAATAAATTTTGTCAAAATTATGACTTTAGTTTGAAATTATAAATAGTGTTTCTAAGAAAACATTGTGCTTTTAGAAATAACAAATTTCAATCTTCAAAAATCAAATAAATCACAAATTACATTTCGACAAACTCAATGCATCGCAATTGCCTAATATTCAAACGATTTTGAGAATTGAAGTTTTGAGAATTGGAATTTATTTGACATTTGTTTTTTGCTTTTTGGAGTTTTTATAGAAACACTATATACTTTTTACATAACATCTTCGTCGTTTATGCTGAATGTGTTCGTAGTTTTTCCAGTTTGAAATTGCGCTACCGTTCGATTCGAACATTCCTGTAGTTTCGAGTGTATTTATTCCGGCTTTCATCATTTCTTGCTGAAGTTCTGAAATTAAAATTACAGCTATTCCGGCAGCATGATATTCTTGCAAAACTCCTGTAAGAAGCATATCTATTACTTTAGGTTTTTTTAATGCTTGCAAAATATGATAGAAACCAAATGGGAAAAGACTTCCATTGGCTTTTTGCATTGCTTCAGATAACGAAGGTAATCCAACAAAAAATCCTATTGGTTCGCCAGCTTTTGTTACAACCTTAATAAACTTTGGATTGAGCATACTGAAATATTTAGCAGTATAAAGTTTAATCATTTTTTTGTTTAGCTCGGCTACATAAGGAAGCTCTTGAAAAGCATTATTCAAAATTTCAAAAATTCGTTCAGTATAAGGCAACATTTCGGCTCGGGTCTTGAAATTTACGACTTCAACACCGTTGCGTTGTTTTACAATTGCTGCACCGCGTTTTGCTTTTGTTAAAGGACCTTCGGTAATTGTTAGGCGAAATTCAATCCAATCGTTTTCTTTTTCGTAGCCAAGTCGGCTAATATGCTCCTGATAATATGGCAAATGATAAACCGAAGCTATAGACGGCAAATAATCGAAACCTTCAATTAATAATCCTTGTGTATCAAGGTTTGAAAAGCCAAGCGGACCATGAACATGTTCCATTCCTTTTTCTTTTAGCCAATTTTCGGCAGTTTTGAAAAGTAGTTCAGAAACTTCAACATTATCAATAAATTCGGGGCGGGTAAAACGTCCAAATTTTTGTCCTATTTTTTCGATGTATTTATTATTTACTATTGCTCCAATTCTCCCAACACATTCGTTAGCTTTAAATGCTAACCAAAATTTTGCTTGACAAAATTCGTAAGCCGGATTATGCTCGGGTTGCATCGATTTTATTTCGTCGCTGATTAATGGAGGAATCCAAAACTTATTATTCTTATATAATTTGAATGGTAGTTTAACAAAGGTTTTAAAATCACTTGTATTAACTGCTTCTCTAATAGTAATTGACATAATTCTTGAATTAATTGTTCAAAGATATAGAATTTTAAGATTGTTACATGTGCCATCTCCTAAAAGTAATAAAATATGTTAGTTCAAACTGATTTCAAAGAATTATAAAATCTCGAAGAGATTTAATTTGAATAACCCCCAATGAAATTGGGGGAAACAATGCCTATCACCTACAACACTGAAGGTGTTGAACATTTCGATAGGCTCAATACATCGTAATGCACAGCATTCTGATTATTCACATTCAACTCCTTTGGAGTTGGGTGGACTCTTTATCTGTCATCCCCCCAATTTCATTTCGACAGGCTCAATGCACCGCATTGGGGGTTATTCATGTTCAACTCCTTCGGAGTTGTGAGAAAATATCCTGATGTTCTGAAATCAGTTTGAACTTACTAAAATATAAAATTGCCACAAAGACACAAAGACACGAAGATTCGCAAAGTTTTAAAATACAACAAATTATGATTATTAAAACTTTGAAACTTTGCGTTACTTCGGCAAGCTCAGTACACCGCTTTGTGGCAAAAAAAGACTTTTGGGAGGGGACTCATCTAATAAAAATCTCCATTGCATATTTTTCCAATAATCGCCGGCATAGTCTATTCCTATTCTTTTTGAATTAATTATTTTAACCTTTGTTTTATTGTCTTCAATCCAGAATGAATCTGAGGTTGGAATATAATGATTATTAAAGCTTTTATCAATATTTAAAACTTTGGATAATTTGCCCGGACCATTTGCAACATCAATTCCTCTGATAAGTACAGCCTGCGGATTGTTTTCTTTTTCTGTTACAATATTAAGCATCCAATACATTCCATAGATTAAATAAATGTACAAGTATCCACCGCTTTTATACATTACTTCTGTTCGGGGAGTTCGTCCCTTACTTGCATGACAGGCAAGGTCTTCTTCGCCCCGATATGCTTCGGTTTCTGTGATTAAAAATTTAGAAATGGTATTATCTGGGAATTTTCTGACTATAAATTTTCCAATGAGTGCAGGAGCAACTTTTAAAACGTCCTGTTCAAAGAAATCTTTATTTAAACGCATAGGATAGTTTGAAGTTTGAGGTTTGAAGTTTGTGGTTCTGAGATTGCTTCGTTCCTCGCAATGACGGATTCAGGATTTTGGTTCTTGGAATTTGGAATTTGGAATTTGGAACTTGGAGTTTGGAACTTTGGGCTTTATTTAGTATTTAATTTTATCAGCTTTCGCATCCCAATCTTTAAAAGCCTGTATTGCTTCATCTCTCATCATTTGAATTGTAGGAATATTTCGTTTTTCAAAAGGTTTTTCAATTTCTTCGTAAATAAATGAATCGTCGAAGCCAATTTTTTTGGCATCGGTTTTATTATTTGCAAAATAAACCTTATCTAATCTTGCCCAATATATTGCTCCAAGGCACATAGGGCAAGGCTCACATGATGTATAAATTTCGCAACCCGATAAATCGAATGAATTTAATTTTTGTGAAGCTTCTCTAATTGCATTTACCTCAGCATGAGCTGTTGGGTCGTTAAGGTCGGTAACTCTGTTGACTCCCTTTGAAATTATTTTTCCGTTTTTTACAATTACAGCACCAAATGGTCCTCCATTATTTTTCACATTATCAATTGATAATTTGATTGCTTCGTGCATGTATTTTTTAGATTCCATTATTAAATTTAGGATTTACAACTAACCATTTAGCAATATTATAATTTAACAATTTTACCACATAGACACATAGTACACATAGAAAGAATCACATAGAACAATTTAGCAATGTAGCAATATAACACTCTTCAATCTATTTCTTTATATTAGGGAGTTCAAGTCCATAGCCCTTTTTCTTGTCTTCGGCTTTCAGTAAAAATGCAAATACTAAACCTAAAACACCTGTTGATGCAAACATTAGCATTGGGATAGTAAAATCGTAATGAGCACCGGCAACTCCGGCTTGTATTTGTTCTGATACTCCGGGGTTAACAGCATTTAGTACAATACCAATTAATGTAGGCATTGCCATTAATCCCCAGTTTTGTATCCAAAAAATAGCTGCATAAGCCGAACCTAAATATCTGTCTTCAACAATTTTAGGAACGCTGGGCCACATTGAAGCCGGAACTAATGAGAATGCAATACCTAAAATAATTATACAAAAGTATGGCATAAATGAATTTACTGGACCAACGGCATAAATCGTATGAACTAATATTAATAATATTGAACCAAATATCATAATACTTGCTGCTTTTCCTTTATTGTCAAGAAAATATCCGAATAAAGGCGTTAATGCCATAGTTCCTAGTGGAAGCAATCCAGGAATATCTCCTGCAGTTGCAGGGTCGGCTCCATATTTATGAACCATCAGCATACTTGCCCATTTCATAAATGGAAATACTGCTGAATAAAATAAAACGCATAAAAATGAAATGTATAAAAATGCTTTATTTGTAAACAGGATTTTTAAATCTGAAATTTTAAATTCTTCGGCAGAGTGATTATTTCCTTCAGCAGCAATTTGTTTATCAAGTTTTGCATCCATCATGCTGTGAATCAGAAATGAAATTAAACCAATACACAACAATAACAAGCCTAATCCAACTGGTAAAGAAATACTTCCAAATGAATTTACAATTCTTGGCGATAACCACATTGCTAATAACATACCTATACGGGCTGTAGCCATTTCCAGCCCCATTGCAAGAGCCATTTCTTTGCCTTTAAACCACTTTACAATTATTTTTGAAACAGTTATTCCGGCAATTTCCACTCCAACTCCAAAAATAGCAAATCCAAGAGCAGCAAGCTTTGCCGAAGGACTATAATCAGTCATAAATGAGTTAAAAAATTCATAACCAAATCCGCCATTAGTAAAAGTTTCAGTTAAAGCATAATACTTAATTGCTGTTCCTACAATCATTAACGAAACGAATGTGTTTCCTGTAAATCGGATTCCCATTTTGTCTAATATTATTCCTCCAAAAATCAGCATTAAAAAGAATACATTAAACCATGAATAAGCTCCGGTAACAAAACCAAAATCTAATGGAGTCCAGCGAGTTGAAGTACTTTCGGCTAATAAATCGCTTAAAGGGGAAATTACATCGGCTATAAAATAACCGGTAAGCATTGTAAATGAAACTGTAGCTAAAACAAACCATCTGGCACCTTTGCTATCGCTTAGTAATTTTTGAATTTTCTCTGTCATAATTTTGTTAATTTGTTAATTTGTTAATTTGTTTGAAGTTTGAAGTTTGAGGTTGCTACGCAGTTAAATCCTAAATCCTTAAATTCTATTTAACTGGAACATTTTTCAGTGTTTCAACAAGGTAATCCCAAAATTTACCTACCGTTGCTATATTTACTTTTTCGTCTGGGGAGTGTGGATATCTGATTGTTGGACCAAAAGAAATCATATCAAGATTTGGATATACTGCACCAATAATTCCACATTCAAGTCCGGCATGTATTGCTTTTACATCGGGTACTTTTCCATATTTATTATTGTAAACATCTTTCATTGTTTGTAAAATTGGAGAAGTTACGTTTGGTTTCCATCCCGGATATCCGCCTTCGTGCTCAACTTTAGCTCCTGCAAGTGTAAATACACTTTCGACCATGTGCGATAAATCATCTTTTGCAGAATCAACCGAACTTCGTAAAAGGCAATGAACATTGATTTTTCCTTTTTCAGATTTTATAATTGCCAGATTTAATGATGTTTCAACTAAATTAGCCATTTCAACTGTCATTCTGATTACTCCGTTAGGGCAAGAATAAATAGAATTTAAAAATTTCTGTGTTGTATTTGCATCAATTACATTTCCGGTGAAATTTGATTTTTCAGTAAAAAAGTGCATATCTGGCTCGGTTGCCGATAATTCTTTTTTGATAATAGTTTCATATTCACGTGCATACTCTTCAAAATCGTTAACCTTTGCTGATGGAATAGTAACAACTGCAAACGATTCGCGAGGAATTGCATTTCGTAAAGTTCCGCCCTCGAATGAAGCTAAACGTAAATCGAATTTTCGTACACAATTCCATAAAAAGCGATTAAGCAATTTATTTGAATTACCACGACCAAGAACTATATCTAAACCCGAATGACCGCCTTTTAAGCCTTTAATTGTAACATTATAAGCAACATGACCTGCCGGAATTTTTTCCTCAGTATAAGTAAATTCGGCACTAGTATCAATTCCACCAGCACATCCAATATATAATTCGCCTTCGTCTTCTGAGTCAAGGTTCATAAGAATATCTCCTTTCAATGTTCCTGCTTCTAAGCCAAAAGCACCTGTCATACCAGTTTCTTCGTCAATTGTAAGTAAAACTTCAATAGGTCCATGAGAAATGTTATTTGATTTTAACACTGCAAGAGCAGCAGCTGCACCAATTCCATTATCGGCACCTAATGTAGTACCTTTTGCTTTAACCCATTCAGCATCAATATAAGCTTGAATAGGGTCTTTTTCAAAATCGTGGTTTGTATCACTATTTTTTTGAGGAACCATATCAAGATGTCCTTGTAAAACAACAGTTTTTCGGTTTTCAAAACCTTTTGTTGCAGGTTTTTTAATAATTACATTTCCAACTTTATCTTCAAAAACTTCAAGTTTTAATTCTTTAGCGAAAGCAATTACATAATCAGCAATTTTTCTTTCATGTTTTGATGGATGAGGAATACTACAAAATTTTCCAAATATCGACCACAAATCGTTTGGGTATAAGTTATTTAAACTTTCGCTCATAGTAATTAAATTTTAGTTAAAAAATATTAAAGCAAAATAGCTAATTTTTTTTCTGATTTTCAAAGCATTTGGTCAAAATCAATTTTGTTTGCTTTTAAAAAACATAGTTAAAAAACATTAACTTTTTGCTAGACCCAAAATATAACTGTATTTTTGTTAGTAATTCGACAAAAAATATAGATTATGAGAAATTTAGCAAGTATCCAAATAATTAAAGAACTTATTCCAATTGAGGGTGCCGATGCTATAGAAATTGCAGCAGTTCTCGGTTGGAGGGTAGTTGTAAAAAAAGGCGAATTTAAAATTGGCGATAAATGTATTTATTGCGAAATAGACTCTTTAATGCCAAACAGACCTGAATTTGAATTTCTTAAACCACGAGCAATGCGAATTCGTACTGTTCGTTTACGAGGACAAGTTTCGCAAGGAATATGTTTTCCCCTTACTTTATTGTCAATTGATACAAAAATTGAAGAAGGTCTTGATGTAACCGAAATACTTGGAATTACAAAATATGAAGCACCAATTCCGGCAAGTCTTTCGGGAAAAGTAAAAGGGAGTTTTCCTTCATTTATTCCCAAATCGGACGAAACACGTGTACAGGTTTTGCAAACTGTATTAGACAAATACAATGGAATAACCTGCTATGTTACCGAAAAACTTGATGGCTCAAGCGTTACATATTTTATTAAAAATGGCGAATTTGGAGTTTGTAGCCGAAATCTCGAATTATTAGAAACCGAAGAAAATACCTTCTGGAAGGTAGCTCGACAACTCGATATTGAAAACAAATTGCGGACATTAAACAGGAATTGTGCAATTCAGGGTGAACTAATTGGCGAAAATGTTCAAAGCAATAAATATAAACTCAGAGGGCAAACAGTTAAGTTTTTCAATTTCTTTGATATAGACAAACGTCAATATGTGAGTTTTTCAGAATTTAAACAACTTTTTAAAAAATTGGATTTAGATATTGTTCCAATAATTGACGAAAACTATAGTCTAACAAACGATATAGAAAGTTTAGTAAAAACATCTGTTGCAAAATCAGTTTTAAACCTTGAGGCTTGGCGTGAAGGAATTGTAATTCGTCCGTTAACCGAAACCATTGATTATATTGCAAGTGGCGGATTGTTACATAACGATAGGTTATCGTTTAAAGTAATAAATCCTGAGTTTTTATTAAAATATGGAGAGTAAGGAACTTTTGACTTTTAAAAAGTAATTGATTAAATTTGTAAAAACACAAAATATATGATATATACATTTCAAATATCAGATGTATCTGCACAATCACAAAGTATTATAAATATGCTTTTATCGTTATCAAAAGATTATGATTTTTTAAAAGTTGTAGAAGATGAAAAAATCGAATTAACACCTGAGCAAGAAAAAGAATTAGACAGACGATACGAAAACTTCTTAAAAAACCCGAAAAACGGAAAGACTTGGAGTGAAGTAAAACAAAGATTATTGAAAGCATGATAAAGAAAAATTATCAAATGATTATTTCACCAGAGGCTGAAGAAGAATTAAAGACTTCATTTGAATTTTACGAACAAAAGAAAACAGGTTTGGGAAAAGATTTAGTTAAAGAAGTAAGTAAAACACTTGATATGATAGTCGCAAATCCTGAACAATTTCCAAGAGTTAAGAAAAAACAGATACATAAGGCTAGCGTAAATCGTTTTCCATTTGGAGTTTACTTTGCAGTAAAAGATTATGTTATAAATGTTTTGGGGGTTTTTCATTATAGTAGAAATCCAAAACTGTTAAACAAAAGATTTTGAATATCAACGAGTAAAAGACTTTATACGGTAATGTATATTTACTTAAATATCAGCAAAAAATTAGTGGAAGTTTATTCCACAACGATATGCTATCATTTAAAGTAATAAATCCTGAATTTTTATTAAAATATGGAGAGTAAAAAAAGATAATCCAAATTTTGAGAAATGCCTGTAACTCAAACAAATTGTATAGCTTGTGGAAATAAATTACCTGTTCCGATTATATCAAATGCAGGTCAGCTATGTAATTCATGCAGAAGTCAAGGATTATTTCGTAAACAGATTATTATTACAGGAATAACCAGAATGAATCATGGAAATATTTGTGTGAGTGGTATAGATCCGCAAACTTGGCGATTTATAAGACCGGTATTCAGAACCGGACTCAAAAGAGACTTTGCAATGGAAGGAGCAACACAAGTAATAAATCATTTTAATTTAGTGGAAATTGAATTTACCAAATACCGTCCTGAACAATTGTATCATACTGAGGATTGGATGATAAATGAAAAATTTGCTCCAAGATTTATACGACATTTAACAAACCAAGAAATTATTCAAGTACTAAACAAAATGTCAATTACAGACTTAGATGCAGCAATGCAACCACAAGACAAATCACTTTTCATTGTAAAAGTTAAGCGTATAATGAGAATTTGGGATGAACTAAGTTTTGATAGATATACAGTTAGAATAAATTTTATTGATTACTTCGGTAATATTTACAGTTCTATTCCAATAACAGATTTACTGACATTAGCTTTTATCAGATTTCAAAAAAACAAAGGAAGCAATGATTATATGCTTGATTTGATGAACGCTTTTAATAATAATCCATATAAATATATTAGGATTGGTATAACAAGAGTTTTTCAGGAACAATATTGGAAACAAGTAACTGCACTGATTACAATTCCTGACCTTTTTGATGGTCGTTCTTTTTCTTATTATGAAAATCAAATAGGAGGTCATGCATGATTTATTCTATAGGACACGCAAATAGAGAGTTTGACGATTTTATAAGCTTACTTAAAACTTATGAAATCGAATATCTGATTGATGTTCGCTCATCTCCATATTCTAAAATGTTTCCAGTTTACAATAAAGAACCTTTTTCTAATTTGCTTAAACAAAATGGATTTACTTATGTTTACTTAGGTGATACATTGGGCGGTCTTCCTAAAGACTCTTCATGTTATATTGAATATACCGACAAAAACAATGAAGATTCCAGAAAAATAGATTACAGCAAAATTGAAAAAAAAGATTTTTTTAAAAAAGGTTTAGAAAGACTAAAAATAGCAAACGAAAAAGGACTTAAAGTTGCCGTAATGTGCAGTGAATTAAATCCCGAAGAATGTCATCGAAGCAAATTAATTGGATTAGTGTTATTAAAGAAAGGCATTATAATACAACATATTAATAAGTTCGGTAAATTAATAGACCAAAACGAAGTAAATGTGCTTATTAACAAAGGTAAAAGCCCAATTAACCTTTGGGGCGAAATTGATATGACTTCAAAAAGAAAAGTAAAGTAATATGGAATTTTTCACAATAGGAGTTTATAACTCTACAGAAAAAGAGTTTTTTGAAAAACTCACAAAAAATCGTATTGATACTTTTTGTGACATCAGACAACGTAGAGGTGTTAGAGGGGCAAAATATTCTTATGTGAATAGTAATAAACTTCAACAAAAATTATATGATTTAGAAATTAAATATGGTTACATACCCGAATTAGCACCAACTACCGAAATACGAGAGCTTCAAAAAGAAATTGACCTCGAAAAAGCTGAATTAAAAAGAGAAAGACATGAATTAGGAAAAGTTTTTATAATTGAATATAAAAATAAAGTGCTAAAAAACTTTGACTTTGAAACCTATCTCGAAAAACTTGAGCAAGTTGGCTCAAGTCGTATAGCCTTTTTCTGTGTTGAGGAATTTCCAGAAGCTTGCCACAGGTCAATTGTAACGGACAAATTGAAAGAAAAATACAATTATCATATAACACATTTGTAAATAAAATTACACATCTAAATATTCAAATTCAAAAAAATGAAAAATATTATTCTAACATTAGCAATCATTACAAAATCAATTTTCGTATTTGCTCAAACCGAAGTAGCCAAGCCTCTTGTAAATTGGCTGACTATTCAGGAAGCCCTCGAAAAAAACAAAACTACACCGAAAAAAATCCTTATCGACTGCTATACAAGTTGGTGCGGCTGGTGCAAGGTAATGGATAAAAACACTTTCTCGAATCCCAATATTGCTGCTTACATAAATCAGAATTTTTATGCTGTAAAATTTAATGCCGAAACCTTTGATACTATTATGTATAAAGAAAAACAATACGTAAATAAAGGAACCGGAAATCGTCCTCCACACGAGTTGGCAATTGAAATACTGAAAGGACAAATGTCGTATCCCACAATAGTTTACATGGACGAAAAATCCGATTTAATAACCGCAGTCCCTGGCTATATGACCCCCGACCAAATTGAGCCTGTATTAATTTTTTTCAGTCAGGATATTTACAAGCAATTACCTTACGACAAATTTAAAGAATATTTTGAACTGACATTTAAAGATTCCGTTAAGCGAGAAGAATTAGTTAAATGGCAATCACTCGAAGAGGTTACGAAATTAATGCAAAAAACACCAAAAAAAGTTATTATAGATTTTTATGCCGATTACAGCCCTCTATCGAAAATAATGCATAAAGCAACATACTCAAATCCAGTAATTTCAAAATATATAAACGATAATTATTATGCTGTAAAAATAGATGCATTAACAAAAGACACTTTAGAATATTTCGGGCAAAAATATATTAACGAAGGCAAAGAACATCCGTTTAATCAATTTGCTGTAACTTTATTACAAGGTAAAATGTCGTTTCCAAGTGTAGTTTATATAAGCGAAGCAAATCAATTAATAAGTGCCGTTCCGGGTTATATGTCGCCAATGGTGCTAGAACCAATTTTAGAGTTTTTCGCAAAAGACATATATAAATCTGAAACTTACGATAATTTTCGTAAAGATTTTAAGACACAATTAACCCCTTAAAATTTTAACCAAATTAGAATCAATAGGATTTAAAATTTAGAATTATCTCTGCTTTTAAAAAAACCGTGATTTTTATACTACAGGTTTTATAATTATTACCGTAACTTTCAAATCATCAATTAAATATGATGTGATTAAAAATTGGAACAAATGCTAAACATTTTTAAATTTAACTGTTTTTTAGCAATTTTACTTTTATTTTCTGTCAATATAAATTCTCAAACTCATTTTAGTAGATTGAAAATTGGAGACAAATTACCAAATTTAACTCTTGTTGATGCCTTTGGAGATACCATTAAAACAGGTGATTTTCTCGGTCATAAAGTTTTAATTACATTTAATCGTTATGTTAACTGTCCGTTATGTAATTTTAGGACACACGAATTGCTTCAATATTACGATTCGTTAAAGAGCTTAGGTTTTATTTTTATATCTGTTTACGAATCAAGTAAAGAGACTCTTACTGAATATACTCTGAAAGAAGACATCCCTTTTATTATGATTCCAAATCCCGATTTATCCCTTTACAATTTATTTAAAGTTCAACGGAGTTGGATTAAAAGTTTCATTGGTTTGTTTCATCAATATGGAGCTAAACACAAGCCCGGAAGAAAATTATTTAAAGGCAATTATACGAGAGATGGGCATATTAATAGAATAGGTGCCGATTTTTTGGTTGATGAAAATGGAATTATTCATATTGCATATTATGGCAAATTTGTAGGCGACCATTATCCTGTGAATGAAATTGTGAAATGGGTAAAGCACTAAATTATATAAACTTATCGTAAAACAAATCTTCCAAAAACCAGCAATTCTGACAACAAAAAAACAGTCATCTGTCAAATCAGATTAATCAGCTTTCCAATTCCACCCTAAAATGAGTAAATAACAGACCATTAATGTATTTTTAAATTTCCAAAAATAAAGTATATCAATATTTTGCAAATTTCTAAATTTGATATAAGTTTGAAAAAATAACTCAGAATAGTATGATTACAAATTTTTATAGCTATAAAGTTAAAATCAGAAACAATCAGTTCGTTGCCGAAGATGGTAGAGTTTTTGAAAATACAGCTTCAATTTCATTTTTTGATGAAAATAAAAAGGAATTAGCCTTTAAGGAGTATGGATACATTGATACTGAGGACATTTTCAAATTAATTGATAATAACGAAGCAATAAATTTGAATAATTGCTATATCGAAAATTTTTCTCTTTCTATTTATCGCAATTCAAGAAATATTGATAAAGATAATATTGTGAAAATTAAAAGTTTAAGTGCTGAAAATTCAATTTTTGAATCAAGTATTTTAAACGATTTTTCTTTTGCAAAAATTGAATCAGAAAATATTTCATTCAAACATTCTCATTTTATAAATGGAGCAGTTGATTTTTCGAACTGTGATTTCGGATATAAAGAAGCAGATTTTAGCTATTGTTTTTTTAATAATGGAAATGTTGATTTTAAAAATTCAACTTTCGGAACTGGTGAAGTAACTTTTAAAAACTCGATTTTTAAAACCGGAATAAAAGATTTTCAATATGTTGACTTTGGCGAAGGAGAAATCATTTTTGTAAATACTGAATTTGGCGACGGCGATGTTTCTTTTATAAATACAAATTTTAATTCAGGTCATGTATCATTTAAAATTGCAAGATTTGGAAATGGAAAAATTGACCTTCATTTTGCAAAATTTGGAAGTGGTGATATTTCTTTTGAAAGAACTGAATTTCAAAACGGAAAAGTAGATTTTAGAAAAGTAGAATTTGGAAGTGGAAAAATAAATTTCAACAGGGCAGTTTTTGGAAGTGGTGAGGTTTCTTTTGAAGGAAGCTCATTATCGAAAGGAAAAATGTCGTTCAAAAAAACCGAATTTGGATCCGGATTTAAAGGTTTTGATTTGTTGGAATTTGAAAATAGTGATTTGCTTTTTGAAGGTATTGACTTTGGCGAAGGCAATGTTTCATTTAATAATTCAAAGATTCATACTCTCTCGTTAAGTTCTTGTCATCTTGATAATTATTTCGATTTTCGATTATCACATTGCAGTTATTTAGATTTATCGGATACAATTGTTCGTGATATTATTGATTTTTTGCCTTACGATTTTGATGTAAAAATTAAACATATAAATCTTAGCGGAATGAGACTAATCGGCAGAATTGATATTGATTGGTTTAAAAATTCTGTTTATGATACAATTTCTACACTTTCGCATACTTCTTTACGAGCTAAAGCAGAGCAATTCAGGATTTTAAAAGAAAATTTCGGTGGAATAGGGCAGTATAATCAGGAAGATTTAGCTTACATTGAATTTAAAAGATACGAACAAAAAGCCGAACTTGATGAAGCACTTAAATCTAACAAAGCAAATGCTTTAATTCACTATCCAATTTATGGTTTTAAGTGGCTGATGTTCGATAAAGTAGGGCTTTATGCAACCTCTCCGGCAAGAGTATTAACAAGCACTATTATAACTTATTTTATTTTTTCGGTTATACATACAATATTGCCTTATGTAATGGAAACTTCAATAAATTGTATTGACCCTGCAACAAGTTTTATTTCAAGATTTTTAAATACAATGTATTATAGTGCAATTACCTTTTTTACAATAGGTTACGGCGATTGTTCTCCCGTTGGATTTCTTCGATTTGTTGCAAGTTTTCAGGGATTTTTTGGCGTGTTTATGATGTCTTATTTTACGGTTGCTTTTGCAAGGAAAATACTACGTTAGTAAACTCTACGCACTTTCCTATTCCGTATCGATACCCAAAGCATCTTTTTTAGCCTTGCAATTCTCTATTGGGCAATTTGCTGCTGGTTCTTTATGCTTCTTGTTGTCTGAAGGATGCCATCCCCAAACAAACAATAAAACAAAAAATCCAATTATATAAGCCACTGTAACAAACCATCCTTTTTTAATCCATAACATTACATTTCGTCCTTCCGGAAATTTATTTGTAAGTGCAACTCCTGCCGATGAACCAAACCAAATCATTGAGCCACCGAATCCCACTGAATATGCCAACATACCCCAATCGTAATGTCCTTGCTCTAAACAAAGTTTTGTCAATGGAATATTATCAAAAACTGCCGATACAAAACCAAGAATAAATGCTGTTACCCAAGAGGCATCAGGCAAGGTTTCTACAGGCATTAATGATGCACACATAACTAAACTCAATAAGAAAATGGTTCCCATTAAAGAACCCGGAATTTCTTTCCAAGGTATTGGACGAAATATAGCACCTAAAATAATTGCAACCCAAACTCCCAATGCAGGTAAATCAAAATAGAAATTCGTTAATATAGCTCCGACCAGTATCATTGCTACAATTAATAATTTTCCAAAATCAACTTTTGCTCCTACAGGAGCATCTTTCTGAATCGGTTGAAACTTATCTTGCTGTTTAGCAGCAAACCAAGCCATAAAAACCAATGCAACACTAGCTGCAATATATCCATGAAAAACTTGCAAAGGGCTTACACCATCAATCCACATCATAGTAGTGGTAGTATCTCCAACTACCGACCCAGCACCACCGGCATTACTTGCCCCTACAATTGCTGCCAAAAATCCTATATGCAAATTCCCCTTAAAAACTACTAATGCAATGGTTCCACCAATTAAAGCAGCAGCAATATTGTCTAAAAATGAAGAGATAATAAACACCATTATCAATAATACAAATGGACCCTTCCAATCATTAGGTAAATATTTAGGAAGAATTTCTGGGATGCCCGATTCTTCAAATATTTTAGCTAAAATTGCAAAACCAATAAGTAATCCGAATAAATTCAATAAAATACTCCATTCGCCTTGTCTGGTATGTTTATCTATAATCTGCTCGAAAAATGGATTTGAACCAATCATGTGTTCAACAAACTGAAATCCACCATCGAAAATAAATTTGTATGACAGAATTACAACTAAGCCTGTAACAGCTACATAAAATGTTTTATGATGAAAAAGTGCTACACCAAGTAATACTAAAGCAAATAATATAAATTCTATTCTAATTCCAAAAAACATTGGTGCAGAAGAATCAATTGTTGCTTCTCCACCGGTAGCACTGGCAAGAAAGGGAAATAATGTAAAAAACAATCCAAGTATTATTATTGGAACATATTTTTTTATAAGATTTAAAAATGTTTTCATATTTTGTTTAAGAATAAATTTGTAACTGCCTCAGATAAAATCACTTATTATGTACTATCATACGAATAAAAATTTAGCAAATGTAAAAAAAAACGGATATACTATACATTTATATCTAAAATATCAACGGTTCAGTAATTAAATATACTGCTTATCCGTTTTGCTCATGTTAAATCTGTTTGTTAATACATTGAATAATAGTAATTAAAGAATAATATGAACCCTTCTTATCATTTAGTTTGCATTAAATTGCTTATTGATTAACAAATAGAATTTTTTACTTTTGCAACAAAATCTTTCAAATAAAAAGGTTCAAAATAAGCTGTGTTTTCAAATTGTTGTTTCAGAAATTTTTGCTCTACAATTTTTGCTAAAAAAATTGCAGAATTTAGAAAGGTTGGATAAAAATGTGCATTTTCATTAGCAATTATTTCTTTGCATTTATTGGCACCGCTTCCAAAAAAAATGATTTTGTGAGTTTTGAAATATTCATCAAATGATTTTGGTTCAATTATTTCTGCTTGAGTTTCTCTTATTATATTGTATTTTAAATCAACAAGTTGATTATATACTTCCATGCGTCTGGCATCAAGCATTGGGCAAAGTAGAATGTTTTCTGATTTAAGGTTTTCAATAAAATCGTTATGAAATTCAGCAAATCCTAAAGCCATTGAATATAGAGTATCAACAGAAATTAATGGAATATCTAACCCGAAACAAATGCCTTTTGCGGCAGAAACTCCAATTCTTAAACCTGTGTAAGAACCTGGTCCTTTGCTAACTGCAACTGCATTAAGATTTTTAATTGTATTTCCACTTTTTTTGAGAATTTCGGAAACAAAAACTGTAATTTGTGAAGCATGAGCTTTTTCTTCATTTACTTCACGAAATGAAATTACTTCACCATCTTTTGAAAGGCTTACAGAACATACACTGGTTGCGGTTTCTATACAGAGAATTAACGACATTTTTATTTACGATTTAGGATTTAGGATTTTTTGACAGGATTAACAGGATTTTACTTAGGTAATAACCATTTAACAATGTAACACTTCGATAAAAACTCAGTGCATCGCAATTTAACCATGAACCTGAAACCTGAAACTTCAAACCTGAAACTTTAAACCTAAGCTCGTTAATCCTTTTCATCAAACAGTTTATCCTTTTCAACTTTCAGAACTTTCATTTTGTCTTTCAATTTTTTAGAAATAAGGCTGTATGGTGCAGTAACAACAGATTCGCCATCTTTAAGACCAGTTAAAATTTCTATATAATTATTATCCTGAATGCTGGTTTTTATTTGTCGCTGATATACGCTATCGTTTTGATATACAAATACTAATTCTTTAATTTCGTCATCATTCGAATTTTTAGTTTTTTCGCCTACTAATTCGATAGAAGTTTTAAGAGTATCAATTCGAGTTGTAACTGCCTGAATAGGAACTGATAATACATTATTATGAGTTTCGGTCTGAATATCAACAGTTGCTGACATTCCAGGTCGAAATGGATAAAACAATTGATTATCTTTTGGAATTAAATGTTGATAAGATTCAGGTAAAATTCTGATTTTAACAACAAAACTTGTAATTTGGTCGGTAGCAACAATTCCATTTGTGCTTGCAGAGTTTGCAACTTCTGTAACTGTACCTTTAAACTTTTGATTCAGATATGCATCAACTTCAATTAGTGCTGTATCTCCGATGTTTACATGAACAATATCGTTTTCGTTAACTTCTACCATAACTTCCATAACATTGAGGTTAGCAATTCGTAAAATTTCGGTTCCGGTCATTTGAATTGTTCCAACAACACGTTCGCCTAACTCGACACTTAATTTTGAAATTGTTCCTCCAATTGGAGCATATATTGCCGTTTTTTGTAGATTTTCATTGGCTTCTTTGAGCGAAGCTTCTGCACTGGTAACAGTAAAATCTGCTGCAACAACGGTTTGTTTTGCGGCTTCTACTTCAGCTTTTGAAACATCGTAAGAAGATTTTGCTGTTTCAAATTCGCTTACGGCAATTGTGTTTTTTTCGTAAAGTTGTTTGCTTCTATTAAATGCTTGTTCGGCTTGAATAAACTGAGCCTCAACTTGAACCTGACGGGCTTTTGAATTTGCCAGATTTGCTTTCGAGGAATTTACAGATGCTTCCATTCTTTCGAGTGCTGATAAATAAATGTCGGGTTTAATTTTAAGTAATAAATCGCCTTTTTTTACTTCATCGCCTTCTTTAAAGTTTAATTCAACAATTTCGCCTGAAACATCGGCACTGATTTTAACTTCGGTTTCGGGTTGAATTTTTCCGTTTGCGGTAATTAATTCAGTAATGTTTCTGTAAGTAACTTGTTCAACTGCAACTTTATGAATAGTATCTTTGCCAAACCAACCTGCACGTTTACCTACAAAAGCCAATATTATAAGCAGAATAGCAGTTATATAGATGTATTTTTTATATTTTTTCATTTTTTTCGACGATATATAATTATTTGCCACAAAAGCACAAAAGCACTAAATTTCTTTAAATTAACAATTTGCCATAAACCTATAAACTATTCAACTCTTCAACTTCAAACCTCAAACTTCTTTTACAGCTTAATCTGATTTCCTCTATAAAAATCAAGTATTTTAGTTTTAAAAATAAAATCATATTTTGCCTGAAGCATATCAGATTTTGATTTTGCAAGGTTATTTTTTGCAATATTATAATCCAAATTACTTACCAAGCCTACATCAAATTTTTGCTGAGTGTAATTGAAAGATTCTTCTATGCTTATTTTAGCTTTTTTTGATGCAAAAAATTTATTTAAAGCAGCATTTGCATCAGCATGAGCCTGTTGTATTTCTTTAAATAATTGTTTACGTGCAAGTTCAAGATTATACTCAGAATTTAATAATGAAATTTTTGCATTTGAAACTCCTGAATTTACATACCAATTATTAAAAATTGGAACCGATAAACCAAAAGTTAAACTTGTGCTTGCATTATCTTTAATTTGGTCGTTGAAGGGATATTTTTCAGTATTATAAATAAACGATGAGCCATAAACCTCTTCGCCACTAGCAGTTTGCCCGATTGTAACTGTTGTTGGCACATATTTCCCGAGCATTCTTGAAGAAGAGTAGCCGGTTCCATAAGAGCCTGTCAATGTTAATTTTGGACTGCGTTTTCCTCGTGCAATTGACAATCCAATTTCTGAACTTCGTACTTTAAATTCGGCACTTTTGATTTGTGGGAGATTTGTTACAGCTTCAGAATAAACCTGATTAACGCTTGGCAAATAAACCTTTTCGTCGGGAGAAGTTATTTCAGGCTTATCTATTTTAAAATCTTCAACAGTATCAAGGTCAAGAATTTGTTTTAGATTTAAATACGACATATTTAATTGATTTTCAGCATTAATTACCTGAAGCTCTTCAGTTGCAAGTTGCGATTCGGCTTCTAATAAATTTCCGTTTGCTAAACTTCCGGCTTCTACCAGTTTTTTTGTTCTTTCGACTTGTTGTGTTGTTATATCTTTTTGTAATAATGCAACTTGGTATATATCTTCGTTATATAGAATTTGTAAAAAAGCTGCTGCAATATTTAATGCAATATCATTTTTGAGCTTTTCAACATCTTGTATTCCTGACAACAAATTAATGTTGTTTTGCCTTATAGTATTAATCGTCTGTAAACCATTGAAAAGAGTTATAGATGAGCTGATTGAAAAATTATTAGATTTAATATTATTATCAGAAAATTCGTAAGTGTAAGGGTCTATCGAACGACCGAATGAATATTGCTGATTTGCATTGGCATTTAAATTAGGTAAAATCTGAAATTTCGATTGATTTAAAATCCCCTTTGAAACTCTTACATTTAAATCTGATTGTTTTATTTGAATATTATTTTCAATTGCGTAGCTAACACACTTTTCGAGAGACCACTTTTCCTGACAATAAACATTTGAAGTAAAAACTGAAACTAAAAAAATAATTACAAGTATTTTTAAAATAGACATTCTTTTTAACTAAGTTTAGATATAAGTTTTGCAAAAATAATGTTTTTAATAAGTAAGACATTAAACTTTAAAAATAAATTAAAACATAAATTCATAATTGGAATAGAAAGTTTGTTAATTATATTTTACTTCAAGATTTATTGGGTGTACGACAAATTGAACATATATTTATTTTTCCCACATATTACGCAAATTTTTGCTGCCTTTGTCAGGTGTTTTCACCTGACAATGTCTTTCATCTGTATATAATTTAGTTAACGGTTCATTATCACGCATTTATAGTTTAAAATATTTTGTCTCGCAAAGCTCACAAAGAACGCAAAGATGAAAGCTCGCAGAGTTAAAAAAACATATATTTTTTTTTCTTTGCGGACATAGCGAACTTTGCGTGAAATCTTTTTTTTAATCATTCTCTTGTGTGTCTTTTTTTAGTCGTGAATGTTTCATGTGTTTATAATTTAGTTAGTTGGTCATTTTCAGAGAGTTTGACGTTTAAAGTTTGTCGTCACGAATACGAGATTACGAAGCAATCTTTTGTAAGTTGGTAGAGATTGCTTCCCCGAAAGTTCGGGGCAAGCTGTGCCTCGCAATGACGGAAATAATCAGTTCCTTTTTTTATTTTGTAAGTAATAAAGAATTATTACTTTTATAACATAAATTTTTAAAACTACTTGTATATGAAACTCTTCACTGCCACTGCTGTTTTGCTGAAAAGCATAATATTGATAACCCTGAATAAATGTTCAAAAATGAAAACTTATCTTTTAGGTTTGATTTTTAGTGTTATGGTTTTGGGGGGAGCTTGTGGGCAGACGTTAGATTGGGCGAAGGGGATTAATGGAGATAATTATCATATTAATAACTCTATTGTAGTGGACTTTTCAGGAAATGTTTATACAACTGGATATTTTCAAGGGACAGTTGACCTAGACCCAAGTGTAAATACTTTCAATTTAACTTCATATGGGAATTATGATATTTTTATATCCAAATTAAATGCTTCTGGAAATTTTGAATGGGCGATACAATTTGGCGGTGCAAATGATGACAGAGGCTCCTCAATTGATTTTGATACTTACGGCAACATTTATTGTGTAGGATATTTCTCTGAAACTGTTGATTTTAACCCAGGGAATGGATTTTATAATTTAACATCGGTTGGCTTTAGTGACATTTTTATTTCCAAACTAGATGCTTTAGGGAATTTTGTTTATGCAAAAGCAATAGGTGGGGCATCTTCGGATGTTGGAAAGTCTATTACTTTGGATGACTATGGCAATGTCTACACTACCGGATATTTCGGAGGAACAGTCGACTTCAATCCTGATTCATTAGTAAATTTTAATTTAATTTCTTCGGGTGGTTATGGTGGAGATATTTTTATTTCCAAATTAGATTCATTAGGAAATTTTGTATGGGCAAAAAAAATGGGTGGAACAAGTTATGATATTGGATACACTATAGCAGTAGATTCTTTTAGTAATGTTTATACATTCAATTATTTTGAGGGAACAGCAGATTTTGATCCAAGTGCTGGTACTTTTAATTTAACCTCTTCAGGTGGTTCTGATTATTGTATTTCTAAATTAGATGTTATGGGTAATTTAAAATGGGCGAAACAACTAGAACTGCCAAGTAATGAACAAGCGGTCAAACTTGCTATTGATGAATTTGGAAATGTTTACACTGTGGGTAATTTTATGGGAACAATTGATTTTGACCCTGGTATAGGAGAACACTTTATGACAGGTACACACCAGAATATATTTATATTAAAATTAGATACAAATGGTAATTTTATTTGGGCTAAAAACATAAAAAGTGATTATTATGAGGTGGTTGGTTCAATCGCTATAGATAAATTTAACAATGTATACACATCAGGACATTTTGAAGGATTAGCAGATTTTGACCCTGGAACTAGTACTTTTAATATGAGTCCTAATGGTTCAGGGGATGCTTTTATAACTAAGTTTAATTCTTTTGGTAATTTTATTTGGGCTATAAGTATGGGAGGATTGGATAATACTTATGGAAAAGCGTTAGATGTTGATATTTCAGGAAATGTATATTTAACTGGTGACCTTGGAAATACTGTCGATTTAGATCCGAGTAATGGTATTTTCATTCTAAATTCAACAAATAGCTATAGTTTATATATTTTAAAACTTAAACAAAAAGGTATCAATGGTTACGTTTTCAATGATTTTAACCAAAACTGCCTAAGAGATTCTTTCGAAATAGGAATCCAAAACCGTTTCGTAACAATAAATCCTGGAAATATCATAGCCCAAACCAACGAATCGGGTATTTGGGTAATAGATTCTTTACAAATAGGAACATACACAGCAACATTAGACACATCAGGCAACTGGTCGCCAACCTGCCCTGTTACACAAACCTTTTCAGTTACAAACCCAAACGAAATTACTTATGTTCCAGATTTTGGATTGGTTTCTACTCAACCTTGTGCAAGTCCTGATGTTTCTGTAAACATGCCTTTTATGCGACCGTGTTTCAGCAATCAAAAGGTTTATGTATATGCTTGTAATCAATATATTGCTACAGGAGCATTAAATTCTGCTTACGCAGATGTTGAGCTTGATTCACTTATTATTCCACAATCGGCAAGTTTGGCTTATACAAGTTTGGGAAATAATATTTATCGTTTTCAGCTTGGAAATTTGAATCCGGGGCAGTGTAAGAATTTTACAATTGATTGTCATGTAAGTTGCGATGCCTTGCTTGGACAAACGCTTTGTGTTGAGGCAAATTTATATCCTGCTGATAGTTGTGTATTTGATACTATTCCAGAGCCTTATCCGGGAGATTTTACTCCATGTACTTTGCCCTGGGATAAATCGAGTTTACAGGTTGAAGGTTATTGCCTTAACGACAGTATTTACTTTGTAATTACAAATACAGGTGATTTTGGTGGTGGCGATATGGATTGCTTTTCGCCTGTTCGCATTTATATTGATGGTGTTTATACAACTCTCGATTCTGTAAAACTTGTTGGAGGTGACAGCATTGTTTATGTTTTTGCCGGAGATGGTCGCACATGGCGATTGGAAGCTGACCAACATCCATTGCATCCCGGAAATTCGCATCCAAATGCAACAGTTGAAACCTGCGGCAATTTATCGAACTGGACACCAGATTTGGTAAATGTTCTACCTCCCAACGA
>Ga0154360_1136_pt2 | contig 25591 bp, 17 predicted proteins | sample RifGroA2_FD_115888 | JGI IMG/M metagenome (GOLD analysis project Ga0154360, IMG submission 115888) | Bacteroidetes bacterium GWA2_30_7 | reverse complement strand
TCCATTTAATAATACTACCACAATTGAGTATAACATTCCTTACTCATCGGATGTAAATATTTCAATATTCGATATTTATGGAATAAAAATAATGCAACCGGTAAGCAGCAAACTTGAAAAAGGCGAATACAGCAATGTAGTAAATATGAGCAACGTAAGCAAGGGAATTTATTACTGCAAGCTATCGTCGGGCAATCAAACGAAAACTATAAAACTTGTGTTGTCGGATTAAACCAGCCCTTCGGGATTTGCAATCCCGAAGGCACTATTATAAGGATTTGTAATCCGCATTGCACATTGAAATTTGCCCTCCGAAAGGCACTATTATAAGGATTTGTAATCCGCACTGCACATTGAAATTTGCCCTCCAAAATGTACTATTATAAGGATTTATAATCCGCCGAATTTCCATCAGCCCATTTAAGTTTTCAACTTAAATGTTAAATAACCAACAGTTAACGCCAATGCGATTAATCGGAACAAGCTGTTTTAATTAGCTTTACATTCGCAAACCTATCAAGAACGAGTAAAAAACTTTGTGTCTTTGCGGCAAAAAAAAGACTTTTTGGAGTAAACTCAATCATTAAGCAGAAAAATGTATATTTGAAAAATTTTTTAAATGAAATTAATTTCAGATTTTCTTGTTGTAGGTTCTGGTATTGCAGGTTTAAGCTATGCACTTAAGGTTGCAAAATTCGGAAAAGTTAATCTAATAACTAAAAGCAACGATATTTTAGAAACGTCAACCCGATATGCTCAGGGAGGAATTGCAGCAGTTATTAATCAGCAGGAAGATACTTACGAAAAACATATTCGTGATACTCTTATTTGTGGTGTTGGCTTATGTAACGAAGAAATTGTAAGAATGGTAGTTAGCGAAGCACCTTCGCAAATTAATGAACTTATTAAATGGGGAACAAATTTCGATAAAAATTTTACCGGCGAATACGATTTGGCAAAAGAAGGTGGACATTCCGAAAAAAGAATTTTACATCATAAAGACAATACCGGATTTGAAATTCAACGTGCTTTATCAGAAGAAGTCAAGAAAAATAAAAATATCACTATTTTCAACAATCATTTTACAGTTGAAATTATTACACAGCATCATCTCGGAAAGCTTGTAAAACGTGGTGATAAAGATATTGAATGCTTTGGTGCATATATATTTAATAACTGTACAAAAAAGGTTGATACATTTCTGGCAAAGTCAACATTGCTTGCAACAGGAGGAATAGGAAGTGTTTACTTAACTACAACAAATCCAACAATTTCTACCGGTGATGGCATTGCAATGGTTTATCGTGCAAAAGGCGAAATAGAAAATATGGAATTTGTTCAATTTCATCCAACATCGTTGTATAATCCAAACGAAAAACCATCGTTTTTGATAACCGAAGCAATGAGAGGTTTTGGTGCAATTTTGAAAACCACAGATGGTAAAGAATTTATGCAAAAATACGATTTGCGAGCATCTTTAGCACCAAGAGATATAGTTGCAAGAGCTATTGATAATGAAATGAAAATTAGCGGCGAAGGCTTTGTATATCTTGATGCTACACATTTAAATTCTGATGAACTAATTAATCATTTTCCAAATATTTACAACAAATGTCTGACTTTAGGAATTGATATTACTAAAAACATGATTCCGGTTACTCCGGCTGCTCACTACTCTTGTGGTGGAATTAAAGTTGATAAAGATGGAAAAAGCACAATAAATCATTTATATTCTGCCGGTGAGGTTTCTGCCACAGGCATGCATGGTGCAAATCGTTTGGCTTCAAATTCTTTACTCGAAGCAGTTGTTTTTTCAGATAGAGCTGCAAAAGCGGCTGTAAATGAATCAACTAATATTTCAATTAATAATCAAATTCCTGAATGGAACGACGAAGGAACTACTCATAACGAAGAGATGATTCTTATTACACAGAGTATGAAGGAAATGCAACAAATAATGAGTAATTATGTTGGTATTGTTCGTTCAAACCTTCGTTTAAAAAGAGCATTAGACAGACTCGAAATTTTATACAACGAAACCGAAGACCTTTATAAAAAGTCAAAAGTATCTGTAAAATTGTGTGAATTGAGAAATCTTATAAACGTTGGATATTTGATAATTAGAATGGGTCAACAAAGAAAAGAAAGCATAGGATTACATTATAACCTTGATTATACTTCCGTTGAGAATAAATAAAATAGAGCACTGTTGTCCGATAAAAATTTCAATAAATCCACAAAACTCTTTATTTATGCAACCTCTACGAGGTTGAAATAATGGGTGGGTTATATTTACTTTTCTACAAAAATGAAACTTCTACGAAGTTATTTTTAATCCTTGTAGAGGATTCATTATTGTAACACAAATAGTTAAAATTAATCACAACCTCGTAGAGGTTGCATAAATTATAATATCGGACAATATTGAAAATAGAGCTATAATTTGTTAAATAATTGCTAATTTCACATTCATTGGTCAAAAAAATAGCTGAAACGCTTATTCTGCATTGAATTTTACGATTGATATTAATACTTTTATAAATTAAAAAATAATTGTATGAAAAATTTTATCATTACATTCTTAATTATTTTATTTAGTATTAGCCTTTTATATTCGCAAGAAGAAGGACTGTCGTGTTTAACTTCTCAGGTTAATAAAATTATGGAAGAAAAGTATCCAATGTACAAAACCGAAAGAGAAAACCTTGAAAAAGAAACTCAAAACTATTTAAATAATCCCAATAAATCTGATGTGGTTTATGTTATTCCTATTGTTTTTCATATAGTTCATAAATATGGTTCAGAAAATATTTCAAAAGCACAAATTGAAGATGCAGTAAGAATACTTAATGAAGATTTTAGAAAGTTAAATACCGATACTAATAATATAGTTGCTGCATTTAAGAGTATTGCAGCAGATTCAAAAATCGAATTTAGGCTTGCACAGTTAGACCCTGATGGAAATTGTACTGAAGGAATTACAAGGGTATATTCTGAACTTACTGTTAATGCTGATGATAATGCAAAATATGTTGACCCAATTTGGCCAAGAAATCAATATATGAATATTTGGGTTGTAAAATCAGTTTCTGGTGCAGCTGGTTACGCATATTATCCAAGTTCATGGTCCGACGAAGTTGATGGAGTTATTATTAATCATGAGTATGTAGGTAGCATAGGCACTGGTTCGGCTACTCGGTCTAGAGCATTGACTCACGAAATAGGACACTCATTAAATTTATCTCATACATGGGGAAATTCAAACGACCCTGGTTTAGAAGATAATTGTAATGATGATGATGGTGTTGCCGATACTCCCAATACAATTGGTTGGACAACATGTCTTTTGAGTGGAACCAGCTGTGGGTCATTAGATAATGTTCAAAATTATATGGAATATTCTTATTGCACAAGAATGTACACTACCGGTCAAAAAGCAAGAATGAGAGCTGCACTGGAATCGTCAACAGCATCAAGAAGCAGCTTATGGCAATCATCTAATTTAATTGCAACCGGAACAAATGATGGATATGTAGCTCAAGCATGTACTCCATTAGCTGATTTTTCAATAAACCTTAATAATATTTGCTACGGAAATAGTGTTCAATATTCTGATTTAAGCTATAATGGCGATTTAAGCCAAGCAACATGGTCGTGGTCATTTCCCGGAGGAAATCCTTCTACTTCTTCAGATGTTAATCCAACAGTATTATATAATTCATTTGGAAATTTTGATGCTTCTTTGACAGTTACGAATCAAGCCGGTTCTGCTCAAATTACAAAAACATCAATTATTAATGTTTTTGATAACACACTTGGCGAAGAAGCCCCATTTAGTTATGGATTCGAAAATTCATCTTTTCCAATAAATAATTCTGATGCAAATAAAAGCTGGGATGTAGTTTTGGGCGATTCATATCCATTTCAACGTAATACTTCAGCCTCCTCATCTGGAAGTGCATCAGTTAGAATTAGAAACTATGGAAATGCCGAAGGAACAATAAATAGTCTTCTTTCGCCAAATATCGTAATGCCTTCAAATTTGATTTCTTCATTGTTAACCTTCAAGGTTGCTTACGCAAAAAAAACATCAACGTCATCAGATAATTTAAAGGTTTATTTATCATCAAATTGTGGACAAACATGGGGTATTCGATATTCACGTACCGGAACAAGTTTATCAACTAATGGTGGTGCTTTAGTAAGCAATACTTTTACACCAAATTCATCACAATGGAGAGAAGAAACAATTACAATGAGTACTTTTGCAACTGCACCAAATCTCAGAATAAAGTTTGAAATAACCAGTAATGGCGGTAATTATCTTTATATCGACGATATAAACCTGTCGATAGTAACATCAGATAATAAACTTGATAATTTAGAACCGTATGTAGATGTATTTCCAAATCCAATAACATCAGAAACAAAAATTGCATATTCTGTTTACAAAAATTCGGAAATTCAATTTATTTTAACTGATTTAACAGGCAGAATTTTAGGAAAATATTTACAAAAACAAGCCGTTGGAAATTACGATTTTAATTTAAACAACCTTGTTTCAGAAATTCCAAATGGTGTATATATTCTAACTACAAATATTAGTGGATTTACAAAGTCATTCAGGCTTGTTAATGTAAAATAAAACTTTAATAATTTAGTTGAGATAAGTTTTAGAAATAAATTCTCTGGTTGTTAAGTTATGCCGATAGGAATTTTTCGTTTTCCTATTCTGTATCGGTATAATTTTATCAAATCGCTTTGTTTTTCATTCATAATTTTGTAAATTTGGTAGAAATAATGTGGAGGCCAGAAACCACTTAAAAAAAACGGAGCGTAACTGAAAAGCTAATAGAGTAGGATAAATTAAATTATAAATAAAATGGCAAAGATGATTATAAGGCACAAAGTAACCGATTTCAATAGATGGCAAGTAGCATTTAAAGAAATGGAAGATACACGTAAACTATCTGGTTCATCGGGTGCTCAGGTTTATCGTGGTCAGGAAAATCCAAATGAAGTGCTAGTAATTTCCGATTGGAAAACAAAAGAACAGGCACAGCAATATACACAATCGCCTGATTTGAAGATAGCATTGGAGAAAGCAGGAGTAATAAGTAACCCCGAAATAACATTTACTGAATAAGGTAAAGTTTTTTTATTATTTCGGGTGTATTAAAAATAATTTTCCTGTTTAATATAGGTTGATTAAATTAAAAAGAAGCCGTAACTTATTAAAAGCTACGGTTTTTTTTAAAATTTACTCTTGAAAATAAACCCTTTTAACACGTCTCGAAATAGATGTTAAAATTTCGTAAGGAATTGTAGCTGCATATCGTGCAATATATTCTATTGGAAAATTTTCATTAAAAATAATTACTTCATCACCTTCTTTTGCTTCTATTCCTGAGATATTTATCATGGTCATATCCATGCAAATATTTCCAATAATTGGGGCAAGTTTATTATTAATCATTACTTTACCTGTGCCATTGCTTAAAATACGATGTAAGCCATCGGCATAACCAATTGGAATAGTGGCAACTGTACCAGTTTTTTTCAATTTACCTTTTCTATTATATCCAACAGTATCGTTGGCTTCGAGAGTTTTTATTTGAGAAATAATGGTTTTTAACGAACAAACATTCATTAATTTATCTTTTGAAACCGAACTAACTCCATATAAACCAATTCCAAGCCTAACCATATCAAATTGATATTCCGAAAATCGCTCAACTCCGGCAGAATTTAAAACATGTTTAATAATGCCGTATTTTAAATGTTTTTCAATTTTTTTTGTGGTATTTAAAAATGTATCAACCTGAAATCTTGTAAAAACATCTTGAGCATTATCTTCTGTGGCAACTAAATGAGTAAAAACAGATTTTATTATTATCGAATTATTTTCGCTTAAAATATTTATTAAATCGTCAACTTCTGAACTTAAAAATCCTAATCGTTTCATTCCGGTATCAATCTTTAAATGAATTGGATACGAGCCTGACAAGTAATATTTCTGAGCTTTTATAAACGAATTTAATATTTTAAGACTATAAATTTCGGGTTCAAGATTAAACTCAAACATCTGACCGAAACCGCTTTCTTCGGGATTCATTATCATTATTGGAATAGTAATTCCGGCTTTTCTGAGTTCAATTCCTTCGTCGATATAGGCAACCGCCAAATAATCAATTCGCTGATGAGCAAGAAGATTTGAAATTTCGAGTATGCCGCTTCCATAAGAAAATGCCTTTACCATTGCCATTACTTTAGTTTCGGGTTTTAGCAACGATTTATAGTAGTTAAGATTATGAACAACAGCATTTAAGTTAACTTCCAAAACTGTTTCATGAACCTTGTATTGTAAAATAGAACTTATTCGTTCAAATTGAAAAATTCTTGCTCCTTTCAATAAAATTGCTTCGTTTTTAAGTTGATATTCAGCAATATGATTTATAAAATCTGAAGTATTTATAAAGAAATGTTTTTTTACTTTGAATAAATCAGAATATTTTGAAATTCCTTCGCCAATTCCAATAAACCTGAAAATATTGCTTTTATTGATTATTGAAGCAACTTCTTTATAAAGAGCAGCTTCATTTTTGCTTGATTCGAGAATGTCTGATAAAATAACGGTCTTTTGCGAAAATTGATGTTGTTGTTTAAGATAATCGAGTGCAATTATTAATGAGCCAATATCTGAATTGTAGCTGTCGTTTATTATCAGGCAATCATTAATTCCGGCTTTCAGCTCCATTCGCATTTCTATGGGCGTCAAATTTTTTATGCGTTCTTTAATAGTTTCGTTAGAATAATTCAAATGGAGCATTGTTAACCAACATGTTATAGCATTTTCAATTGAAGCATCGTCTATGAATGGAATTTCAATTTCAAAATTATTGGCTTTAATTTTTGTAGAATTAATTGACTTATTAATTGATTTTATTTTTAGAGTTGCGCTGTTTTCTTTCGACCAAGTCAGAAGATTTTTATCTGAATATTTATTAATAATTGCTTCATTAATATCGTCATAATCGGAACAATATATAATAGTTTTACACGAATTAAAAAGTTTAAGTTTTTCTGATATTTTCTGATTTAAACTCTCGAAATTTTCCTGATGTGCTTGTCCGATATTTGTAAAAATTCCGATTTCGGGTTTGATAATATCGGCAAGATTTTCCATTTCATTTGTAAGGCTGATACCGGCTTCAAAAATTCCAATTTCAGAATTATCTTCTAATTGCCAAACCGAAAGCGGAACACCGATTTGAGAATTATAACTTCTTGGACTTTTTGCAATATTCATTTCGGGTGAGAGCAATTGCGAAAGCCACTCTTTAACAATTGTTTTGCCGTTGCTTCCTGTAATTCCAATTACTGGAATTTTAAATTTATTTCTATGAAATTGAGCTAATTTTTGAAGTGCAACAACAGTATTTTCGACTAAAATAAATGCAGCATTTTTATATTTTTCGGTTTCAGTAACTGATGAAACAACAAATGCACGCAGTCCTTTTTTATAAAGCTCGTCGATATATTTATGTCCATCGTGCCTTTTACCGGTTATTGCAAAAAAGATTGTTTCTGATGGCGAAATCAGCGAACGACTATCGGTTAATAAATATCTGAATGAAATTTTAAGATTTGTTCCTGAAATTTTGCCTCCAACGACAGTCGCAATTTTATCTATTTTATATTCTGACATTTTTTAATAATATGAGTCTAAGGTTATTAAAACAAGAATTTATAGACAAGGTATTTAAAAACAACTTGTATATCTCAATAATGAATATTACAAATTAACATAAGCTTTTAATTAAAAGCAAATTACAATACTTCGCCCACTTAAACCGCTACACATTCACATCCAAGTATGCTCAATCAGTATTTTAGTTCCAATTGATATTAATACAATTCCTGCAATTACATCTAACTTATAATTTATTAATTTACAAAATCTGCAACCTAAATAAAGCCCTGTCATTGACATTATAAAAGTTACCAAAAAAATTATTAATGAGGCTGATATTATTGATGTTCCAAGTAACCCAAAACTTATCCCTACTATTAATGCATCTATTGTAGTTGCAACCGAAAAACCAATTAGAACAAGTGTGTTTGTTGGGTCAAGTTTTTTATTGGATTTTTTTCTAAAACTATCAATAATCATTTTCATTCCAACTGCCAATAATAATCCAAATGCAACCCAGTGGTCGTAACTTTGAATTAAACTCTTAAACGACATTCCGGCAAACCAACCTAAAACAGGCATTAATCCCTGAAATACAGATAAAAAACCAGCAATTTTTAATGACTGTTTTAATTTAATTTCCTGCAACATTATCCCGCACGAAACAGAAATAGCAAAAGAATCTACCGAAAGTCCTAATGCTATTATTAATAAAGTAATATAATCCATTATTATTATTTAGGATTTAGGGATTTAGGATTTAGGATTTTACTGCGTTAGCAACAATTTAACCATTTAGCAATTTAACCATTTTTCGAACTATCTTCTGAGTTCAAAATTCTGACCTAAATAAACTTTACGAACCTGCTCATCTTTAGCAAGGTCTTCGGCATTTCCTGCCATTAAAATACTGCCTTCAAAAAGCAAATATGCTCTGTCGGTAATCGAAAGAGTTTCGTGAACGTTGTGGTCGGTAATTAATATTCCTATATTTTTTTGCTTTAATTTTGAAACAATTGTCTGAATATCTTCAACTGCAATTGGGTCAACACCTGCAAAAGGTTCGTCTAATAAAATAAAATTTGGGTTAATTGCTAAAGCTCTTGCAATTTCGGTTCTTCTTCGCTCACCTCCAGATAGCTGAATTCCATAGCTTTTTCTAACTTTATGTAAACCAAATTCATCAATTAATTCTTCTAAACGTTCCTTCTGAAATTTTTTCGTAAATTTACTCATTTGCAATACTGCACGAATATTATCTTCTACAGAAAGCTTTCTGAATACAGATGCTTCCTGAGCTAAATATCCAATACCTTTCTGAGCTCTTTTATACATTGGGTCGTGAGTAATTTCTGTATCATCCAGAAAAATTTTTCCGGACAATGGCTGAATCAACCCAACAATCATATAAAACGTTGTAGTTTTTCCTGCTCCATTTGGTCCGAGTAAACCAACAATCTCTCCTTGATTTACTTCAACACTAACTTTATTTACAACAGTTCTTTTACTATATTTTTTTACTAAATCTTGTGTCCAGAGCTTCATTTTTAATGAGTTGATAAGTTTATGAGTTGATACGTTGAAAGGTTTATAAGATTAGAAATTTACAAATTATTATGTTTTAAATATTACATTTTAAATATTAAATATTACATTCTTAAACGATTCCTTCTTTTAAAATATCATGTATATGTATCATTCCGAGATATTTATTATTTTCTACTACAATTAATTGAGTAATATTATGTTTTTCCATTAAATTAAATGCTTCAACTGCTAACGCATCTCTTTCAATTGTTTTAGGATTTAGCGACATAATATCTTTCGCAATTAATTTCTCAAACGATATATTTTTTTCCAACATACGTCTTAAATCCCCATCGGTAATAACACCCGAAAGAACTCCATTTGAGCTAATTACTGCGGTTGCTCCAAGCCTTTTAGAAGATATTTCAACAATTACATCTTTAATTTTGTCTGTATCTAAAACTTTTGGCGAACGATTCATAAATAATAAATCATTAACACGCATATAAAGTTTCTTGCCAATTGCTCCGCCAGGATGAAATTTTGCAAAATCGTTTAAAGAAAAACCTTTTAACTCTAAAAGACAAACTGCAATTGCATCGCCCATAACTAATTGTGCTGTAGTACTTGATGTAGGTACAAGATTGTTAGGACAAGCTTCGTTTTCGACAAAAGTATTTATAATGAAATCAGATTGTAAAGCTAAAAATGAATTTTTATTAGAAACAATTGATATAATTTTATTTCCAAGATTTTTTATGAGTGAAACCAGAAGTTTAATTTCGGGTGTATCTCCACTTTTTGAGATACAAATTACAACATCATCGGGTTGAACAATTCCCAAATCGCCATGAATAGCATCGGCAGCATGAAGAAAAATAGCCGGTGTACCTGTTGAATTTAGAGTTGCAACAATTTTTTGCGATATAATTGCACTCTTTCCAATACCGGAAATAATTACCCGACCCTTACAATTATATAAAAGATTAATTGCATCAACAAAATTACCATCTAAATAATTTAGTAGATTATTAATTGATTTTGCCTCTGTTTCAATGGTTTTAGAAGCTATTTTTAATATTCTATTGTTAATATCCAATTGTTAAATATTTAAAATTGTGAAAAACTTTGTTTTTAAAATTAAAAAAATAACAGTATATTTATTTTCACAAAAGTATTCATTTTTTAATACTTGGTTTTATTTTAATTGTTTTGTAGGTACAAATTTACAAAACAATTGTAAATAAGATAGTTAATTTTAATTTTTTTATAAATTATTGTAGGAGAAAATTTTAAATGGAAGTAGAAATTGAAAGACCCTTATCGGATTATTTGAAACAATATTTTGGTTTTGGTAGCTTTAAAGGAAATCAAGAGGCAATAATCAAAAATTTATTAGACAAAAAAGATTCATTTGTTTTAATGCCAACCGGAGGTGGAAAATCTCTTTGTTATCAATTGCCGGCACTAATGCTTGATGGAACTGCAATCATAATTTCGCCTCTAATCGCACTTATGAAAAATCAGGTCGATTCGATACGAAGTTTTAGCATGGAAGAAGGTGTAGCACATTTTTTAAACTCATCGTTAAATAAAGCTGAGATTTTAAAAGTTAAAGAAGATATAATGTCGGGAAAAACAAAATTATTGTATGTTGCACCCGAATCGCTAACAAAAGAAGACAATGTTCAGTTTTTGAAAAAAGTGAATGTTTCTTTTTATGCAATAGACGAGGCACATTGTATTTCTGAATGGGGACACGATTTCAGACCCGAATATCGCCGTATTAAACCTATTGTTGAAGAAATTGGTCGTTCGCCAATAATTGCATTAACAGCAACTGCAACACCAAAAGTTCAACACGATATTCAGAAAAATCTTGGAATGTTAGATGCTACAATATTTAAGTCATCATTCAATCGCCCAAATCTGTATTACGAGGTTAGACCAAAGGCAGATGCAGCAAAAGAAATAATAAGATACATTAGAAATAATCAGGGAAAATCGGGAATTATTTATTGCCTTAGCAGAAAAAAAGTTGAAGAACTTGCACAAACTTTATTGGTAAATGGAATTAAATCAGCACCGTATCATGCAGGAATGGATTCTGCAACAAGAACCGAAAATCAAGATAGATTTTTGATGGAAGATGTTGATGTTATTGTTGCAACAATCGCTTTTGGAATGGGAATAGATAAGCCAGATGTCAGATTTGTAATTCATTACGATATTCCAAAAAGCCTTGAAGGATATTATCAGGAAACCGGAAGAGCCGGACGCGATGGAGGCGAAGGACAATGTCTTACATTCTATAGCTATAATGATATTCAGAAACTTGAAAAATTCATGCAAGGAAAACCGGTTGCAGAACAAGAAATTGGAAAGCAACTTTTGCTGGAAACAGTTGCTTATGCTGAATCATCGGTTTGCAGAAGAAAACTTTTGTTGCATTATTTTGGCGAAGTTTATCAAGAAGATAATTGTAACTCATGCGACAATTGCTTAAATCCTAAAACTCAATTAGAAGCACAAGATGATTTGGTAATAGTTCTTGAAACAATAGTATCAGTTAAAGAAAAATTTAAATCAGACCATATTGCAAATTTTATTTCAGGAAACGAAACTTCTGCAATTAAATCATATAAACACAATTGTCTTCCAAATTTTGGAATTGGCGACGATAAAAACGAAAAATACTGGCAAGCCCTTATCAGACAAGCATTAATCGCAAGATTGATTACTAAAGATATAGAAAATTACGGTTTGCTTAAAATTACCGAAGCAGGTTTAAATTTTATCAAAAATCCGTATTCATTCAAGATGACTCAAGATAATGAGTTTGAAGACATTGAAGACGATGACTGTGCGCCACCTACAGGGATGAGCGGAGGAGTTGAAACAGTACTTTTTTCGATGCTTAAAGATTTAAGAAAAAAAATATCGAAAACAAAAAATCTACCTCCTTTTGTAATTTTTCAAGACCCTTCGTTAGAAGATATGGCAATTCAATATCCAATAACAATGGAAGAAATGAAAAATATTGTTGGAGTTGGTGCAGGTAAAGCCGAAAAATACGGAAAAGAATTTGTTGACCTTATAAAACTTTATGTTACCGAAAACGAAATAGAGCGACCACAAGATATTGTTGTAAAGTCGATTGTAAATAAATCGTCAAATAAGGTTTATATTATTCAAAGTATTGACAGAAAAATGCCACTTGACGATATTGCAAATGCTAAAGGAATGGAATTTTCCGATTTTATAGAAGAGTTAGAAGCAATTGTTTATTCAGGTACAAAAATTAATCTTGAATATTACATTAATGAAATTATGGATGAAGACAAACAACAAGAAGTTTTTGACTATTTTCAGGAAGCCGACAACGACCTTATTAGCAATGCACTAAAAGAATTAGGTGAAGATAATTATACCGAAGACGAAATCAGATTAATGAGAATTAAGTTTATTTCCGAGCTTGGAAATTGATGCGTGGGTTTATTTAAAAAAAAAGAGGTTGTTAAAAATTTAGCAACCTTTTTTTATGTAAAAAGCACATCAGTTATTCTTTATATAAAAAATCATACACATTCTTTTTGTCACCGATAATTTTTTTGTAATTATACACAAAATTAGATTTTTCCTCTATTAAAAAATTAGATTTTTCAAATTCGCCATTTTCAATTTCCAAGCTTGATGCACCAAATTCACCTTTCTTTTGATAAACGGTGACGGTATATTTTGAGTTTTTAATTTCTATATTTTTTGCTATAAATTTAGAATCATCTTTTGATGCAAGTCCAATGTAAGAATTATTTATAGAAACATTATCCACCAAGACATTTGATTTTTCGCCACTACTCACAGCCTTATCTTTTATATCAAAAAAATTAACATTATAGATTTTTATTTCTGACCCTGAAAAATCTAAAGCATCATTACCAGTATTCTTAATGCTAGAGTTTTTAATTACTCCTTTGCCAAAGTCAATATCAACAGCATCAGAATATGTTGAATTGATTGTGCAACTATCAATAACGAAATTGCTTCGGATAATATTTAAAGCATCTTCAGATTTATTATTTTTTATTGTACAGTTTGTAAATTTCACATCTGCCTCGTAAAATGTTATTGCACCTGTAACTGTCCAGTTATTATCTTCAGGATTGTTTAAATTATCAAAAACAACATTAATAAATTCGGATTTTTCAGATGTATTTTTTATTAGTAAGCCTCCAGTACCGTCAGATGAAATTGTAATGTTTTTTGATTTAGTACCATTAGCAAAAACAGTAGATTCACAATAAATATTTGAATTATTTCTCAACTTAATATTGCTTCCTTCCTCAATAATAAATGTATATCCCGATGGAATATAAATATCTTTTAATAATTCTATTGATTTTAACTTAAACGATATTGTTTTATTAATCTCATTTATGTTAAATAATGACTTATCAAAATATTCTAAAACTAGCACGCTTTTGGAATTATCAACTTTAGAAAAAATTCTACCTCTGTATTTTTGCTTCAAGTCAAGTCCATAAATAGTAGAATATAGAGTGAACTTTTTATCATCAGTGCGGATGAATTTCTTTGGAATTACAATGGTATCATATTGAAATGGCATAATAATTTTATCAAGTTTAATTTTTGTAAGTGAATCCATGTAAATTTCGGTAATTTTTATAGCAAGAGGAATATTAGACCTAACCATAAGTATGCCTTCGTTGTAAAAAAGCCTTGCTGTTAGGCGATTATCAGTTGTAAAATTGTTTAAAATATCCTTTATATTTCCTAAAATTAAATCGGGATTAAACTGTGGTTGAAAATTCTGTCGGTACAACTCAGGGTCTAAATTATTTATTAAATTTTGATTCATGCTAATGAAATTCATAATAGAAGTATCGTTTGCATACTTATAAAGTTCATTGTTAAATGCGTTTATAAATATAGTATCAGAAAATAAAAATGGGTAAATAGGGAATGAATGTTTATTATTATAATTTTTTCCTGCATATTCATTAAAACCGTTTTGAACTGGAAGATTTAGCTTATAACGAACAAAACTGGATGGATCCCATGCAATTGGCTCAAATTTATCGTTAACTGGGTTAAAATATAATTTAACATTATGACAAGTTAGAGAATGATGAGCTAAAAACATATCACACAGAGCAATATATTTAGCGAATTTACTGACATTAAAGCATTGCGATGCGGATATTTGTCCGAATTTTAATAAATTCATTTTCAGCAATGCTCTTGCAAATATATTTGCAAGGACAGTATCTTTAACAATCTTTTTTTCATTATAAGCATCTAATTCAGGAAAGCCTGTATTATTATAGGAATTGTTACAATCTATACAATCATTTTTAAACCTTAGTATTACACCTTCACGATAATCGGATGACTCTATAAGTTCTTTTGAAAATCCTTCTTGTAAAATGTAAATACCATTTTCTTTGCCATTTAAATACAATCTTACAAAATGAGCATCAGTTGAAATAAAACCTTCATTTTCAAGAAATCCCGAAAAAATATAGCTGTAAAAATTGTTTTCAAGAAATGGTCGAACTAAAGAAAGTTTCTTTTTCCCGAACAAATAGCTTTCGTCAATAATATCAAATCTATAAGAACAATTTTCTAAACCCCTATTGAAGTTTGATGGCATATCTCCACGAATTCGGAGTTTAATATTATGCTTTTCTTCTTTAAATTTTATTATTGCTTTAATATCTTTCCAATTATCTTGGCCTACAAAATTTTCAGAAGATTCGATTTTTTCTAATCGCTTTTTTCTTTGCTTTTCTAATTTATTATAATTTTCATCTTCAATTTCCAAATAAATAATCGGAATTTCATCTTTTTTGTTATCGAAAGTAAAAAAGCGATTAATATCTTTTCTTATTCTTGGAATTATTGTTTCGGCAACATACTCACGTAATGCTAAATCATTTTGAATATTTTTGATAAAAATGTAAATTATCGGAGATATTGATATTAATATCACAATAAGAATAATTTGGAATAATCTCTTTTTCATCTAGTAACAACAGGATAATGTCGAAAAACACATTTAAAGTGTGCAAAAGTAGAATTTATATCAAATAAATAAATATTATTCTGTAATTATTTTATTACTATTTGACTTATCTGACTTATCAAAATCTATTCTATTAAACTTATGAATTATAATAAATAAACTTGTTAAATAAAATGGAATCAAAGGAATTTTATATCTAACCAAAGCCCCGTAATTGGCTGTGGTAAGCCCTACCATAAAAGCAAAAGGAATTGCATAAGATAATGAAAATATTACTAATGGATGGTCAAATAGCGTTTTTAACATATACCTTGGACCAATTTTAAAAATTGCAACAATAATTAATAATAATACATATAACGTTAAAAGTAATAACATTAAATTTTCTAATCCAGCTATAAACATTACTGGGTTATTTGCTTTCCATAGATAAGGAAAATACAATCCGGCATTTATTGCTAATGGTGCTTTACCAAGAATTCCTTTAATAGTTGGTTCAAAAGTTCCAATATTGAATGAATTTTCTCCATAATAGCTCTTACTTAAATCTTGCTGTGTTACGGAAGCTTTTTCTAACATACCATCTATTGTACTAAATGAACCACCAGCCTTTTCGCCTAAAGTAACTAATGTAAAAATACCACCTCCCCAAAAAACTATTAGAATCAATATTAAAGAAATAAAACGAATAAATGCACTTTTAATAGTTGTTAAATAATAGTGTGTTAACATTAATATTAAACTTATTAATGATATGTATAACATAAAAGGGCGAATTGATATTAGTATATATGACATTACAATAATTGCAATAATATTAGCAACAATTTTTTTTTTATAAATAAATACTTTATAAAAACTATAAACCATCCAGCATGTAGCTGATAATGTATATGTATCTTTTAATATACCCGAACCCCAAAAAGCAACAGATGGGATAAATAGTATTGCAAATGCCATGTTTTTATGAATAGCGGGAAACTCTTGACAAAATAATCGAAATAACTTCCAAATACCAATATATGAAATTGATGCAAGAATAATTGTTATTGGAATATATAAAAACAAACCAAAAGGTGAAATTAAAGAAGTAAATCTAACAACCGAAAAACTATTAAAATCATTATAATAATAAACGCTTCTCATATCTGCCTCATATTTTAATAAATTATCTAAATCCAAATTACCTAAAAGAATAGAAAAATAAGTAGATGGACTTTTCATTAACATTGATTGAAGTGTATTTGATGATATAAAATACCAAATAGTATCACCTCCGTCTTTGTAATAATAAACATAAACCAAGCATATTCCAATTCCACCTATAATTTTATATATCAAACCATTTAAAAAATATTTTTTTTCAGGCAAGCTTGGAGATATTGATTGTTTTATTTTATGGGCAATAAAAATCACTATAATAAAATAAAATGGAATAAAAATAAAGTCCCAAAATGTTATAGATTGATACATCTCTTTATTGACAAATTTTTTTAATGAAATAACCTTTCAATGTTAATCCTAAATTGAATAATGTTAAAAAATAATTAATTATGGTTTTAATAATAACAAGTAGTTTATTTTCTTCTATTTCATGTCTTATTTTTTCGTCAAAATTTATAAATTGTTCGTTTTTGTTTTTAATTAGCATATTATGAAAAAGTATAGAAGGATTAAACCCGGTAGATAAAAATTTATATTTATAAAAACCATTATTAAGAGTTAATTTATTTAAAGTTTTATTTGTATAATAAGTTAAATGCTCTGGGTAACAAATAATATTATAATTTTCTTTAGTAAAATATCTTGTTAAAGAATTAAAGTTTGGTGTTGTACAATAAAAAAGACCACCTACTCTTAATAAAGAATATATATTTTTAATCTCTTCTCTTGGATTATTGATATGTTCTAATACTTCAAAAGATGTTACAATGTCAAAACTTTCAGGTTCAAAGTCATTTTGGTTTAACATTCCTGTTTTCATGTTAATTCCTTTATTCTCACAAATTTTAACAGCATTTGTTGAATATTCTGTTCCAAATACATTCCAGCCTCTTTTTTTTGCTACTTCTAAAAAATAACCTTGTCCACAACCAATATCTAACATATTATTTGTATTTCTGAATTTTTCAAATTCGTTTAATAAGGAATTATATCTTTTAAAAGTTAATTCAGATACTATTTGTTCCTTTTCGTAGGAATAAACACTATAATATGAATCTAATTCATCTTTAGTTGGAATTTGTTTCATAAAAACAAGCCCACAATTTCTACACTTTATTAAATTATGTTTTTCATAATTCCTAAGCGGGATTAATTTATTTTTAAAACAAATTATACAATTATTATGGTTCTGAATATTCATAAAATTAATTTAATTAATTTTCTGAAAATCCAAATAGGATTAGTTAAAAGACTCATTAATAGATATTTTGTGGTTTTATTTAGATTATTAGTATATTTATAAAAAGAACCTGCTAATATTAAAAATACCTTTGCAATGCAATAATTATAATATTTCTTACTTTCAAAAATATTATTTTCCCAAGCTTTCTTAAATGCATATAACATATCATTTTCCATCAGTTTTATATTTTTATGCATTTGGTTTGGGTTAAGTCTATAACTTATGAGTGGTTCAGGTATGTAACCAAATTCTGCTATTTTTGCAATTCTTACCAAAATATCCCAATCAGCAGATGTTGATAAATTTTTGTCAAAACCTCCAACCTCATCAAAAAGTGATTTATACATAATTACATTTGACCCTAGACCGATACTTGAATTTTCACAAAATTCAAGTAATTGTTTGAGAGGATTTGTAATAATATTTTTTTTTATTTCTGAACTATTTGAAACAGTATCTTCAATTATTATATATGAATATACAAATCTTTTTTTATTCTCAATTAGAAAATTTAATTTTTTAGAAATATTTTCAGGAAAAAAGATATCATCGGCATCTAAAAAACCAATAAAATCACCTTTTGCGTTATTTGCCCCATAATTTCTGGCAGTCGAAACGCCACTATTTTCAATTTGAAAATAAGTAATTCTTTTATCTTCAAATGTTTTTATTATTTCGGCACTTTTGTCTGTTGAACCATCGTCAACAATTATTAATTCCCAATTATAATAGGTTTGATTAATTACTGATTGAATTGTTACTGCAATCCATTTTTCAGCATTATAGCACGGAATGATTATAGAAACTAAAGGCAAATTAATTATTGACATATAAATTTCTTAGTTTTTCGATTTTATTTTCAATACTAAACTCATTTTTTAACATAGATTTATTTGATTTGATTTGATCTAGTACAGATGCATAATTTTCAATTATGTAAGTTATTGAATTTTCAATTGCTTTACTATCTTTATAATTAACAAATTCAGCTGCTTGAATGTTTTTTAAATAATTTCCTATTCCTGAAGCTGTAAAAACAGATGGAATTTCGGCGACTAATGCTTCAATATATATTTGCCCAAAGGCTTCTGAATGTTCATCAATAGGCGTGTGAACAAAGATATCAAAACCTTTATATAAAACATTATTTTGAGGTTCAAATTCAATTTCAATATAATTTTCTGTTGGAATTTCTTTTAATAATTTCTCAATTTGTTTAACAAAATCCCCTTTTTTTGCATTTGCAAGCACTAGTTTCGCATTTGGATATTTTTTCAAAATTTCTTTAAATGCCGGAATAATATATTGAATTCCTTTCCATTCGGTATATCTGCTAATAACTCCAATTACAGGGTACTTTCCAGTTAAATTATACTTATGTTTTAATTTATAAATTTCATCAATATTGATATTTTCAAACAAATTGATATCTATTCCGTGATTAATTGTAAAAATTTTTTTTTCTGATACATTTTCCCAATTAACCAAAATATCTTTTACAACATCGCTTACAGCAACTATATGGGTTGCTAATCTGTTACATAATTTATCGTATTTTATTGCATGCCGATGATAAATATGATGCAAAGATGAGTGATGTCGTGTGTAAATATTTTTTTTAATGCCTAATATTTTTCCAATAGGTAGTCCAATTAAATTGGCATCTATCAAATGACAATGTAAAATATCTGGTTTAATTTTTCGTATTATTTTAAAGCATTTCCAAAAAGTAGATATATAATTTTTCTTTCCATTATATTCTACTTCATAAACAGAAATGTTTTTTTTAATTAAATAATCTCCTAATTGAGATTTGTTTGGATTCAACAATATAAATGTAAAATCAAATTCATTGCATAAGTAATCAGCGACCCATTGAAATTCAAGTGCTTTGTTGATGTATGATATTATATATGTGATTTTTAATTTCATGTGTTTATAATTTAGTTAGTAGTTCATTTACAGCAAGTTTGAGGTTGCAGTTAATCCGCCTGACAGAGGCAAATTCGTGCAATTTCCCGAAATAAAATCGGGACAAGCTGTGTCATACTCTTCTCTATAATCATCCACTTGTGTGCCTTTTTTAGACATGGTTGTTTCATTTAGAATATTCCCTTTTTCTTTGTAACTATTCAGCCTATTTAAAATATTAATAAACAAATATCTGCCACAGATTCACAGATTAATTTAGTGTTATGTTAAGTATATTTTAGCATTTTTAGATTGCTTCATCCCTTACAATGACGCTCAGTGTAAAATCAACATAATCTGATTGTTGAATTTTTGTATCATTCATATTTTTTCTTTTCCATTTAAAAAAGTGGACATTCGTATGACGCTCAATACTGCCATCATTGCGAGGAGGAACGACAAAGCAATCTCTACATAATTTGTCACTTTAAATAACATTAGTCATTTTATTTAAATTATCACTAATAAAACAAACTTTGGTTGTTTTTTAATATGTGAATCTGTGGCTATTAATTTTGTTAATCGTGGTCGAGTAGTAACAAAACTTGAATATAAAATGCGATGCATTGAGTTTATTGAGGTGTAGAAATTTGAAAATCTAAATCTTAAATCTTAAAAATTTTTCCCAATTCCATGCCGACAAAAGTGTTTCGTCGAGGCTAATTTCAGATTTCCAGCCTAATTCATCGTTTGCTAATTTTGTATCAGCAAAAACTTTTTCAATATCACCAGCTCTACGTTCTACAACTTTATAATTTAACTTTTGTCCTGTTACTTTTTCGAACGAATTAATAATTTCAAAAACCGAAGCCCCATTTCCTGTTCCCAAATTAAAAATTTCAAAATTTGATTTATTTTTATTTTCAATTATTCTTTCAACTGCAATTACGTGAGCTTTAGCTAAATCTACCACATTTATATAATCTCTAATACATGTCCCATCGGGTGTGTTATAATCGTTTCCAAAAATACTTAATTGTTCACGTATTCCTATTGCAGTTTGATTAATAAATGGAACTAAATTACTTGGAACTCCTAATGGTAATTCTCCAATAAATGCAGAATTATGTGCGCCAATTGGATTAAAATATCTTAATGCTATTGCCCTTGAACCAGCATTTACTGAGATAAAATCTGCAATTATTTCTTCGGCAATTTGTTTTGTATTTCCATAAGGAGAAAAGGCTTTTTTTAATGGAGCATTTTCTGTAACAGGCAATTCATCTGGTTGACCATAAACTGCACATGACGACGAAAAAACTAATCCTTTTATACTGTTTGATTGAATATTTTCGAGAATAGTAATTAACGAATCCAAATTATTTCGATAATAAATAAGAGGTTTTTCAACTGATTCGCCAACTGCTTTAAATGCTGCAAAATGAATAATTGCAACTATATTATCATGCTTTTTAAAAAAATTTTTAGTTTTTTCCGTGTCGCATAAGTTAAATTGTTCAAATGCAGGACGAACTCCTGTAATTTTAGTAATTCCTTCTAAAACTTCGATATTCGAATTTGAAAGATTATCGACAATAACAACATCAAAACCTTTATTTTGAAGCTCTACCACTGTATGAGAACCAATATATCCTGTTCCGCCGGTTACTAAAATTTTTATTTTATTCATTATTAATTTTTTAGACTCCAAATTATTCCAAATACTTGGAACTACACAAGTATTAAAGTAACAAATAATTTTTGGACTGACAAAATAATTTATCGAAGAAATTATTAACAACCATCTGTGAGTAAATTACAAGCTTGTGCCGTTGGACAACTATAAATAGTATGGAATTTTGCAGCCAGAAATATAAAAGTAAAATGAAAATATCAGGACAGTTCAAAACCGGACATGATACTTTTGCCAAATTGCGTTCTGTAATCAACATGTTTATCAAGCGAAATTTACCTGTGCTTCATGCAATGCAACAAATTGCAAAATAACACAATGGAGGCGACTGTATAGTTACTTTTATTTTATATCCGGAAATAAAATTTAAGAAATAAATATTATTTTAGAATTACGATTTTTTTTTACAACCTACATATATAAAATTATTCCCTAGCTTTTTATTAAAAAGACTAAAGAATATAGATAATTTTGCAATAAAATACATTAATTTCTTAGCTAACCCTTTAGAATCTCTTAAATTTGATGGAAAAGGCCATGCAATTTCTTTAACTTCAAAATATAATTCACTTAGCTCTGATTTTGTAAAAAAAAGACTTTGATTTGTTGAATTAGAATAGAAGATATGAAATGGTGCATGATTATTATTTTTATTTAAAAAATATTTTCTAACGCCAAAAAATAATTTTCTAAAAACTAATGCTAAACTTAAATTATTTTCAATTGGACCAGATATTATAAAAATTCCATCGTCATTTAATCGCCTTTTTAAATTCTGTATTACTTCAAATGGATTTATTAGATGCTCTAATACGTTACTGATATGAATAATATCAAATTTTTCATTCTTATTTTCAAATTCTATAATATTTTGAAAATTTACATTATTAAATTGTTTCGAAAGACTTATAATAAGTTCGTTTGAAAATTCGACACCAGTACACTCGAATTTATTTTCTTGAGCTTGTAATATAAAAGAACCATTTCCACAACCATAATCAAGCAATTTTTTTTTATTCGAATATTGATTTATTAATTTAATTATTTTACTATTTTCATTTCTATAAAGTGTATCTAAATTGATTTCTCCTTGATAAGTCGTAGGGTACATTGCAACATAATCATCATGCGATGGAAATGGTTGTACATAAATAAGTTTGCATTCCAAACATTTTCTGTATTCAAATATTTTCCCATTAAAATATGTGTTTTCAAAAACTGTAGAAACATTTTGAGTACTGAAACAAAAAGGACAACTAGTAATCATATCTTTAAGATTTAATTATTATTAGAACTCCCCCTCTTCAATAAATAAACCAAGCTCAACAGCTTTTCTTTTTTCACAAAGAAGATAATTATAATTGTCGCTTTTTTTAATTTTATCAACTTGCATTACTCCTTTTTTTTCATCAACGTTAAAATACAGATAATCAAGATTTGAAACAAGGTTATTAACTTTTTGACCTACTTCATCGTTTAGTATTTCAATTAAAATTGACGGTCTGAAAACAGAAATATATTCATTAAATCCTTCTAAAACTTCAGCTTCGTGAGTTTCTACATCAATCTTTATTAAATCAATCTTTAATAAATTATATTCTTTAATAAAGCTATTTAAGGTTACGGTTTCGATTTTTGTTTCAAAGACTTTTATTCCAGTATCGGAAAGATTTTTATTTACAGTTACTGAATATATATGTTCAGAGTTGGTATCGTAAATAATGGCATTTCCATCTGAATTTGAAACAGCTTTTTCAATTGAAATAATGTCAAATTTATTTAAAGAAATATTATCTTGTAGCTTAGAGAAAATTCTTTTAACAGGCTCAAAAGCATATACTTTTGAATTATTATTTATTGTTTTTGCAATTAAAGAATAAACTCCTGTGTTAGCTCCAATATCAATAATAACATCAGATGTTTCGCAAAGTTTCATCCAAATCTTTAAAGATTCTTTCTCCCAAACATTTGCTAGTCCTGTCCAAAAAATTTCATTTTCGATAAAATAACCATAATGTCTAATTTTAAATGATTTATATTTATTAATAGAAACTTTAAAATTTCCTTTAAAATATAAATGTTTGAATATATTTTCGCTAGGTGTCCAAAAATACCTAATAAAAAGAAATATTTGCTTTTTAAAAGGAAATATTAAATATATTTTTTTTATTAAATTTTTCAAATTTCAAATTTATGTTTAAGTAAATAATAATATTATGTTTTTCATTACATTCAATTAAGTAAGCTAAACGCCTGTCATTCAAAAATCATATATATTTTTATAAGTATTGCTTTGTAAAATATATTAATCTTTTTTATTATTTTTGTAATACACTCCATTTGCTAATATTATAATATCATAAATTTTATACCTTAATCTTTTGGGTAAAATTATTAACCAATTAAACTTATCTACAGACCAAATCCAAAATTTAAAGGTAAAAATAATTATTATTACTTCTTTAAATCCATTCAGTTTGCTTAAGTTCCGTATTTTATGTTTACTATACAATAATGGTTTCATTATTAATAGTTTATTATACATTTTGGAATATTCTCTCTGTCTATTAATGTATGAAAGACAAGTTATTTCTTCGTTATGCCAAGCAAAAGCATTAAAATCAAAGTATAAGGGAATGTCCTTTTCAAAAGCACGAATAGCTAAATCGTAATCCTCAATATCTTTTAACCTTTCATCAAATCCATCTAACTTAATAAAAGTTTCTTTAGAAATTGAAAAATTTGCTGCTGTTATGAATATATTTTCTTTAGGTAATGGTTTTCCCATTAATGTTTTTAAAACGTTATTCCACTTTTCACTCAAATAAGCTTTATAAGACTGAAAATCAGTTTTACATTTAATTTTATTTTCACATTGAACACCAGTTAAAATACTATTGGGAAAATTTTTATGATGTTCGACATGTATATATATACAATTTTCAACGAGAACCATATCATCATCAATAAATAACAATAAATCCCCATTTGCATATTTTACTCCATTATTTCTAACAACTGCTCTACCTTGATTATTTTGTTCAATTATTCTGATAGATTTATGATTATTTAAATACTTCTCTAAAATTTGTTTTGTATTATCTGTTGAACCATCTATAATAATTATGACTTCAAAATCTTTATAGGTTTGTTTTTCAAGGGAATATAATAAGTTTAAAATTTTATTTTCACCATTAAAAGTAGGAATAATTACAGATAATTTCATTTTTCTAAAACTATTTTTTAAAAAATCCAAATTTATTTACTCCTAAATCATTTACAGCACCTGAGGTTATAATAAATAATTCTATTGGTTTGCAGTTATAAGAAGTTGGCGATTTTCGGAGCATTAAACTGAATGCCAGAACTGAACTTGAGGCGAAGCACAAAACTTCAATTAGCCATCGTACTCTCAATTTCATGCAGGTTATTATAGTGGTTGAAAACTTATTCATGTGTGTGTATTGTTGTGAATTTGTCCTTTAATGAAAGAAATCTTGATTCATAATATTTAAAACTAATTTTACTTAAAAATAAAGTAAAGATAAAACTGATAATACCAATAGAAAATAAATTAATAAAATTAGTTTTTGGAAAATGTATTACTCGGACTAAGATATCAATTATCATAATAGCTATTGGATGAATTAAATAAATACCATAAGTATATTTTCCCCATTTGTTTGCAAACGAAATATTATTTAGGTTCAATTTTGATTCTTTTTTTGTAATTGCTTGAGAAGAAATTATTAATGCAAAAGAAAATGAAATAAAAATACGACTTATCGCATTACCATAATTAAACGAGAATAGTGTATCACTCAAAAAAACCAAACAAAATGAGAAAACAAATAAAGTAAAATGAGTCTTTGTAGAACAATTTTCAAAGAAACTTCTGATTTTTTTATTTGATTTAATTAAAAGAGCCATAAGTCCGCCAATACCAAGGTCCAGCAACACTGAAAAAGTATGAAAATATAAAACAATACTATCATTATTATTTATAATACGAAAAAATATTGACCCGATTATGACAAATAAAATTGAGTAAAACCATAATCGTTTTGGTAAGAACACAAATATTAAAGGCCAAAACAAATAAAATTGTTCCTCAATGGAAACTGACCAAGTTATATTTTGTGATATTGCATCGCTTCCGTAGCAATATTTTTGAATATTTATCACATCAAAGTTGCTTAAAAAAATAAAGTGATAAAGAAAATTTGAACCAGTTGGGTTATTTATTCCAAATAATGATTTTATAAAAGGATAAATCAGAAAAGAGAAAGTAACAACTAAAAAATATAATGGCCA
>Ga0154360_1131_pt2 | contig 25678 bp, 19 predicted proteins | sample RifGroA2_FD_115888 | JGI IMG/M metagenome (GOLD analysis project Ga0154360, IMG submission 115888) | Bacteroidetes bacterium GWA2_30_7 | reverse complement strand
ACTCATTTGCAAATCTTTTAAAGCCTCCACCTCTTAGCTCTCCTCCAAATGTAAAACTGTTAAAATCGTTAATATTATAATCAAAACCTGCTTTTATATTATTCCCATTATGCCCTCTGCCTTGGTCAACATCTTTTGCTAAAAAATAAATTGAATCATTCTGATTAGATTCTCTTAACGAATTTCCAACACCGGTTCGAGTATTTTCATCTAACCCACCTCCTGCAAAAAAATTAAATTTACCTGAACGATAATTAATTAGTGCATCTGCTCCATAATTTCCAAAAGTTCCAAGTTTTACATTTATAATTCCACTGAAACCACTTTCTTTTTGCTTTTTCAGAACAACATTTATAATGCCTGCAACGCCTTCGGGGTCGTACTTTGCCGAAGGATTTGTAATAATTTCGATATTTTCTATTGATGAAGCCGGAATTTGCTGTAAAATTTCGCTACTCTCCATTACGCTTGGTTTACCATCAACTAAAACTTTAAAATTAGCACTTCCTCTAAGCGATACATTGCCATCAATATCAGTTTTTACAGATGGTGTATTTTCTAAAACATCAACGGCAGTGCCTCCTGATGAAATTATATCCTGACTTACATTTATTACTTTTTTATCTATTTTATATTCAATCAATTTTTTATCAGCAATAACTTCTACCTCGCCAATTGCTTCAATATTTTTATCAATAAATATTTTACCCAAATCAATATCAGTTCCTTGCTTGGGATTAATTCCAATATTTGGAATTATTTTCTTTTTGTAACCAATAAACGAAACCTCAGCATAAAATCGTCCATTAGGCAATTTTTCTAATTTAAAGTTTCCTTTATTATCGGCTATTATACCATTAACAACTGAACTATCTTTTGAGCTATACAAAACAATATTAGCATATTCGACCGGTAATTTATTTGCTTCGTCGATTACAATTCCTGTTAAAGTGCCGATTTTTGGCATATCACTTCCCATACTGCCCTGATAATGACCTCCTTTATCTTGTGCTTTTGCCGAAAATATTAAAAAAAAGACGAATGTGAATACAAATATTTTAATCATAAAAAGTAGATAAAACCCATTAAATATATTACAAAAACAATTTGACCGAAAAGTACGCTAAGGGTTTAATATAAAAATATTTTTTCTCAATTTTTAACAGTTTTAAGAACATCATACGACTGGGTAGAAAATATTTTCAGAGAATTTTCTTTAAGAACTAATCAACCATTAGTAATTAGAAAATCGAATTTTTATGAATTAGTTTCTTTTCTTAAAATAGAAGAAATTTCTACTGAGATTATTGAGAAATTAGATTATATTTACGAAGTTATAAAACCAAGTTAGTGGCTTATATACTGAATCTTAGTGAATTTGCAAAGTAAAATTCGCATAGAGTCAGTTATGCCAATAGGAAAATGTTTATATTTCTTGCAAAACTGTTCCATATCGATATAAATTAAGTTCTTATTCTAACGCATCCATAAGCTCATCAGTAATTTCAACATTATGAAATACATTCTGAACATCGTCGTCGTCTTCGAATAAATCGACCATTGCAAGAATTTTCTTTGCTTGCTCTATTTCAAGTTTTTTAGTTTCGTTGGGGATTCTTTTAAGTTCGGCATTTTCGGCTTCAATATTCATTTCTTCGAGTTTTTTTCGAACTTTTCCGAAATCCTCCATTGCTGTTGTAACAATTACTACATCATCAAGATTTTCAATATCTTCTGCTCCTGCATCAATTATTTCCAATTCAAATTCTTCAATATCTTTAATTTGTGCTTTTGCAATTGCAATTATTCCTTTTCGGTCGAAAATAAAACTTAACGAGCCATTTGTCCCTAAAGTTCCTCCTTTTTTTGTGAAAATATTTCGTATATTACTAACAGTTCGTTTATTGTTATCTGTAAGACATTCAATAAAAAAAGCAACTCCATTTGGTCCATAACCTTCAAAAGTAACTTCATTTAAATTTGCCGGTTCTTTTTCTGCTTTGCTAATTGCCCTTTGAACATTTTCTTTAGGCATATTTGCTCCTTTTGCATTTTGTATTGCTAGTCGAAGTCGAGGGTTTCCATCTGGGTCTGAGCCACTTTCTTTTACAGCTACTGTTATTTCTTTAATTATTCTGGAAAAAATATTTGAACGTTTGCTATCTATAGCACCCTTTTTTCTCTTAATTGTTGACCATTTACTGTGTCCTGACATAATTACTTAATTTTTAAAATCAAAGTTATGAATTGAAAATTTATTCTGAAAATTTAAATTCAATATTTTACTTTAGAATCAAAATAAATTCAAAAGTATCTTAGAATGAATTAGTTTAAAATTGATTAGTTTTTTTGAACAAATGGGTTACTCGTTTGAAATAAGTAATTAACTAAACCTTATTTATTAAGCTACAAACCTCAGCCGGAACAAAAACGTCAATAATCATTTTTGTTCGCTTATTATATTCCATTATTTTCCAAAATGGTTTTGAGGCATCTTTAATGGCTATCATTTTTCGAGATTCAACAACTTTGATAAATTTATTCTCTTTATCTAAAAATGTGTTTGCTTCGCCATATTTTCGTTTATACAACTCGAATAATACATCAAGTTTATCAACAAAATATGGGTCATCCTCTTCAGTAATATAATTTTTTAAAGTGATTTTATATTCACAATCATAATATATTACATCGTACTTTGTAGAACCAATTTTTATAAAATCATTTTTATCTTTAATATTAATTTCTGTTACTTTAAAGCTTATACCTGTGTCAACTGCTAATTCGGTATATAAGTGATAATATAGTTTTTCGGGATAATAATCAAATAATTTTGGATAAATAAAAGTTGTTACACTTTCGAAATCGCCACTTTTTAATAAATTAAAATATTCATCTAATAATTGATTAAGAGCCGCATCTTTATTAGGCTGAGTGAAGCTAAACAAACTAACTGTAACGAACAAAAAGAATACTAAAAATAATTTTTTTAATATATTCATTTGAATGTCAACCTTAAATGGTTTTCAGTACAAATATAATAACAATTAAAATAAAAAAAAAATGTTTGAACTAATCGCAAATTTTTAATTTACATGTAGGCAACAAGCATATCAGTTTGAAAAAGGCAAATTTATTTTGAAATAACATTTCGACAATGCTCAATGCACCGCAAATTTCAATCTTCAAAAATCAAATAAATCTCAAATTACATTTTGGCAAACTCAATGCATCGCAATTGTTTAATATTCAAACGATTTTGAAAATTGGATTTTATTTGACATTTGTTTTTTGTTTTTTGGAGTTTCCTTACTAACACTATTTATTTAATTGGTTGAATCTTAAAACCCAATTCCTAAATCCTAAATTAATTTTCCTACTTTTGCATAAAAATTCGTTAATGTCCAAAAAGCTGTATTTAGAAACTTATGGTTGCCAGATGAATGTGGTTGACAGTGAAGTAGTAGTTTCAATTTTAAATAAAGAAGGAATTTTCCTGACAGATACTCTTGATAATGCTGATATTGTATTAGTTAACACATGTTCGGTTCGTGAAAATGCCGAACAACGAATTCGAGGTCGTTTACAGGTTTTTAATCAGTATAAAAAGAAAAAGAAAAGCATTATAATTGGCGTAATTGGCTGTATGGCAGAACGTCTGAAAGAAAAACTTCTGGAAGAAGAAAAAATGGTTGATTTGGTTGTTGGACCCGATTCGTACCGAGATTTGCCAAAATTAATTCAATCGTCAGAAACCGGACAAAAACAAATTAACGTATTGCTTTCTGTTGAAGAAACTTATGCCGATATTAGCCCGGTACGTTACGACAGCAAAGGAGTTTCAGCATTTGTATCAATAACAAGGGGTTGCGACAATATGTGTACTTATTGCATTGTCCCATTTACCAGAGGCAGAGAACGGAGCCGTAATCCAGAAACAATTCTCAAAGAATGTAAAGAATTATCAGCATCAGGATATAAAGAAGTTACACTGCTTGGTCAAAACGTTGATTCATATATTTGGAACGAAAACGAAACTCAAATTAGTTTTGCAGAATTATTAGAAAAAGTAGCGATTTCAAGTTCTGATTTAAGAATTAGATTTGCAACATCGCATCCAAGCGATATGTCTGATGATGTGTTGCATATAATGGCAAAATATGATAATATCTGCAAAAGTATTCATTTGCCGGGACAATCAGGAAGTAACAACATGCTAAAGCTGATGAAACGCGGTTACACCAGAGAATGGTACATGGACAGAATTAGTGCAATTCGCAGAATATTACCCGATTGCACAATTTCAACAGATATTATTGCCGGGTTTTGCAACGAAACCGAACAAGACCATCTGGATACTCTTTCGCTTATGGAGTGGGCAAAGTTTGATTTTGCATTTATGTTTAAATATTCTGTTCGTCCAAATACTTATGCCTCAAAAAAACTCGAAGATAATGTTCCTGAAGAAGTTAAATCAAAAAGATTAACTGAAATAATTGAATTGCAACGAGAACTTTCAAAAAAGAACAAGCATAAAGATATTGGAAAAGTTTTCGAGGTTTTGGTAGAAGGGTTTTCAAAAAAATCTGACGAAAATATGTATGGTCGAAATTCACAAAATAATGTTGTAATTTTTCCTGCCAAAAACCTTGAAATTGGAGCAAAAGTTAATGTAAAAATTTTTAGATGTACCTCTTCTACGATATTTGGAGAAATTGTTTAAAATATCCTGAATTTTTGCTCTAACTTCCTTTTAAACTTGCAATTGAAAGGATAACTCCAAGTGCAATTCCTAATAAAGCAGCAAACAAAACCTGAAATTCTGAAGGAAGCAAAAACGTAATTGTATGAGCCGGAATCCAAAAAAATGGAATTGTCTTTTTGAAAACAAAATTCCACTGAACGTCCCAATTCATATTTACCATAATTTTTCCAAATTTAATTGGTTTAAATAAGCCCGAAATTGTGCCGCCATTGCTAATAATGTGTGTGTCTGTAATTTTATGCAAAGTCATCATTACAGGTGCGTAAATAAGATTAATTGTTGCACTAATTGTGAACGCACCCAAAAGTTTAGTTGCAGAAAAATCGCCTTTCATTGATTCGACAATTCCCGAAACACCCATATATTCGAGAAACATCGGTGCTCCTTTTCCGAAAATAACAAATGCAAGTTTTATTGTAAGTCCCAGAAATCCCCAAACAATTGCTCTTGGAATTAATCCAAATCCTTTCTGATTATAAACACCATTTTTGATTCGCAAACCTATTGATTCGCCCATTGTGGCTAATATTGCAAACTTTACAAAACTCATGAACATTCCATGCTCTTTGTTGAACAAATCGTAGTAATAATATACTGTTTCGCTAACAAAAAATGGTAAAAACAACAGAATGCAAAATATGATAAATATCAGGTCTTGTTTTTTCATTTTATGTTATTGATGTTATGCAAACTTTCTAAGTTTGAATTACATAAAAGTAATGAACTTTTCTAATTTTCAAAAATTATTTTTTTTACTGTGTATTAAGTCCCACCTTTGGTTTCTTTATCTTTTTTATAAATTCGCATTAAATTTAATCTTAATAACTTTTGTTACACATAATATTAAGCCAAAAATTTTCAAGAAATATTATTAATTTTTTTTGCTTCAACTAAGATTTGTTTCAAGCAAAACGATGCACTGAATCTGACAAAGTACTTCGCAATGTTTCTAATGTTTAAAAAATCTTTAATGATAAACAAATGACTGAAAAAGAACAACTAGCATACGATAAAGAACATATTTGGCATCCATACACATCGATGGTTAATCCGTTGCATTGCTATTTAGTAAAAAGTGCAAAAGGAGTTACAATTGAGCTTAACGATGGACGAAAATTAATTGATGGAATGTCGAGCTGGTGGTCGGCAATTCACGGTTACAACCATCCGGAACTGAACAAAGCAGCGACAAATCAACTTAATAAAATGTCGCATGTAATGTTTGGAGGTTTAACTCACGAACCTGCTATTGAGCTTTCAAAAAAACTTATTGAAATAACTCCAAAATCATTACAGAAAATATTTTTCAGCGATTCCGGCTCTGTGGCAGTTGAAGTTGCTATGAAAATGGCTTTACAATTCTGGCACAGCAATGGGCTTAAAAACAAAAATAAATTTGCAACGGTTAGTTCTGGTTATCATGGTGATACATGGAATGCAATGTCGGTTTGTGATCCTGTAACAGGAATGCACTCAATTTTTAATGATGTTTTAAATATTCAGTTTTTTGCTCCTTCACCAAAAGTTTGTTTTAACGAAAAATGGGACAATTCTGATTTTGTTGAAATGAAAAATTTATTGGAACAAAATCAATCTAAAATTGCTGCAGTAATTTTAGAACCCATTGTACAAGGAGCTGGAGGAATGCGATTCTATAACCCACAATATTTACGCTTATTAAAAAATTTATGCAATAAACTTGACATTCTTCTGATATATGATGAAATAGCAACTGGATTTGGACGCACAGGAAAGCTATTTGCTTGCGAACATTCAGACACTGAGCCAGATATAATGTGCTTAGGAAAAGCACTAACAGGAGGCTATATGTCTTTAGCCGTTACACTTACAACAAATAAAGTTGCAGAAACAATTAGTAATGGGAATCCTGCTATTTTCATGCACGGACCAACATTTATGGGAAATCCTCTAGCCTGTTCTATAGCAAATAAAAACATTGAATTATTATTTTCAACTAACTGGGAATATAACGTTAAAAGAATTGAAAAGCATTTCATAGAAACCTTGTTTTCATTAAAATCAAATCATAATATTAAAGATGTTAGAGTTTTAGGAGCAATTGGAGTTGTTGAGATGAACAAAAATGTAGATGTTGAAAAAATTCAAAAACAATTTGTAGATGAAGGTATTTGGGTTCGACCATTTGGCAAATTAATTTATTTGATGCCGCCATATATAATTTCTGACAAAGAATTGGCTTTTTTAACCAATGCATTATTAAAAGTTTTACATTTATATAATACTTGAAAGTTTGCATATTATAGCACTTCAAAATTCAAAATTCGTTGTTAAAAAGCGATGCACTGCGATGCACTGCGATGCACTGAGCTTTTATCGAAGTGTTTATTAAAATTGTTGAAAAATTGAATTTTCTGAAACCAGTTTGAACTTACTTCTTCCATAATTAACATCACATATTATCATATAAATCGCTCCAAATCAATTTCTTCCCAAATCCCAAATTATTATCAGTCATTTTGATATAATTCAGGTCTAATTTCCAAAGTGTAGTTTCAACAAGAACGGCGTAAGGAAATCTTTTCAGGTAAACAGATTTAACTTTACCAAAGTCTTGCTCATACGGTTTTGAAACAATTCCTTTAAACTGTATTCCCTGAATTTTTCCGACTATTTTGGTTTCCATTACAATTCCGCCTGAAACATTAGGATTTTTCTGAAAATCCATGGCATGTTTGGTTTTTAAATCGGAAGAAAAAATCAGAGTATTGCTATCTTTCATGTATGCATAAAAACAATGGGCAGTCCAAAGTTCATTGTTAACGCAGGTTGACAAAGTCATTACATGATGTTTTTTTATAAATTTTATAATTCTATCTTCGGGTAAATTCATTTTTCAAATTTTTATTTTGTAATTTTAGAAAAAATATAATTTAATGAAGATTAATTTGATATATATTTTTCTTTTATCTCTATTATTATCTTATGGACAAATTTGTCTTTTTGGACAAGTCAATGAATCAAAAACACACAATAATTCAGGCAATTACAATTTAAAATCAGCACAAATTGAATACAATTATGATATGAAATTTCAAAGACTGAATTTTATTGTAAATCCAGCTTTTCGATTTATTGAAGGAAATGCAACAATTTATTATAAAACTACACAACAAATTGACACATTAGTACTTGACTTATTTGATAGCTTGAAAGTTGATTCTGTAAAGAAAAATCAATTACTTAATTTTAGTCATTCAAATAATTTATTGAAAATTAAAACCTCAAGTACAGTAAATATTATTGATTCGTTAACAATATATTATTCTGGAGTTCCTTCAGATTTTGATTATTTTTTTCAGGGAGTTCACAGCGACACAAACTCAACATCAATAATTTCGTCATTTTCTGAACCTTACGGAACTTATAGTTGGATGCCCTGCAAACAAGATTTAACTGATAAAATTGATTCTGTAGAAATTATTATAACCTCACCTAGTGGATATATTACTGCTTCAAATGGAGTTCTTATTTCTGATGTAAATAATGGGATTACAAATATTTCGCATTGGAAACACCGACATCCTATTGATTATTATTTGATTGGTTTCTCAACGACAAATTATCAGGTTAATAATTCTAAAATTGGACTAAGTAATGGCGATTCAATCTTAATTGTTAATTACTTATATCCAGAGAGTTACAGTGTTGAAGTGGCAAAAATTTCTGATTTTCAAAACGTATTTCAGTTTTTTTACGATTACGCAGGTGAATATCCTTATAAAAACGAAAAATACGGTCATGCTCAATGGAGCCGTGGAGGTGGAATGGAACACCAAACAATGGGTTTTATGGAAAATCTTAAATTTAGTCTTGTTGCACATGAACTTTCACATCAATGGTTCGGTGATTATATTACTTGTGGAAGCTGGAAAGATATTTGGCTAAACGAAGGATTTGCAACATTTTACACATACTATATTGAAAAATTTTTTCATAATGGATATTGGTTTAAATTATTATTAAAAGGTGATAGTGAATATGTTTGCAGCATACCTGACGGCTCGGTTTATTGCAATGATACAACTTCTGTTTCAAGAATTTTTTCACGCAGATTAACATATTGTAAAGGTGGTTTAGTCTTAAATTCATTAAGATGGGAAATAGGTGATTCTGCATTTTTCGGTGCAATAAAAAATTACGTAAAAGACTCATTATTAATAAACAATATCGCAGAAACTGATGATATTAAAAAACATTTTGAACAATCGGCAGATACTTCACTAACCGAATTTTTTAACGATTGGATTTATGGCGAAGGTTATCCAATATATAATTTAGTTTGGGAACACGACAGTTTGAACAACTTACTTATTCAAGTTAATCAAACCACATCTCATTCATCAGTAAATTTTTATGAAATGCACTTGCCAATTCATGTATATGGAAACAATACAGATACAGTTTTACGACTTCACAATACTTTTGATGAACAAATATTTTCAATTCCAGTTAATTTTGTAGTTGACAGTATTAAATTTAACGAAGATTATGAGATTATAACCAAAGATATCAACATATTACAAAATATAAATAAGGTTTTCGATTACGAACAAATTAAAATTTATCCAAGTCCTTCAAAAAATATTTTAACAATTGAAATTTTCAGAAATATCGTTGAAGATTTAAAACTAAAAATAGTAAATATAAATGGGTCAACTGTTTATGAAAATAAAATAAAATCTAACAAGCTACAATTAGATGTATCAGGTTTTGCAAAAGGAATTTATTTTATTCAATTAAATGGCACGAAAATAAATAAAATCCGAAAGTTTGAAGTTCAGTAAAAACGATATTTTTATTAAAAACTTTAGCAATACTGAAAAAATAAGTAGTTTGGTCGCAAAATCTATAATTAATGTTTTTTGAGTTAAGCAAAACAGATACAAAAACTAAAGCAAGAGCTGGAAAAATAACTACTTCGCATGGCGAAATTACAACGCCTATTTTCATGCCCGTTGGTACAGTTGGCTCTGTTAAAGGAGTTCATCAGCGTGAATTAAATAATGATATCAACGCTCAAATAATTTTAGGAAATACTTACCATTTATATTTAAGACCCGGTTTAGATGTTATCGAAAGCGCCGGGGGGCTTCACAAATTTATGAATTGGGAAAAGCCAATTTTAACCGATAGTGGTGGATATCAGGTTTTTTCGCTTTCGGCAAATCGAAAACTTACCGAAGAAGGAGCAACTTTTCGCTCTCATATAGATGGTTCTAAGCATTTTTTCACACCCGAATCTGTTGTTGATATTCAGCGAATTATTGGTTCAGATATAATGATGGCGTTTGATGAATGCACAACCTATCCTTGCGATTATAATTTTGCTGAAAAATCAATGCAACTAACTCATAAATGGCTCGATAGAGGTTACAAATATTTTCAGAATACTGAACCAAAATACGGAAACAAACAAACTTTTTTCCCAATAGTTCAGGGAAGCACTTCTATTGATTTACGCAAGAAATCGGCAGAAACAATAGCATCATATAACGCTGAAGGTAATGCAATTGGCGGACTATCTGTAGGCGAACCTGCCGAAAAAATGTACGAAATGATTGAAGTGGTTAACAATATTTTACCACACGATAAGCCACGATATTTAATGGGAGTTGGTACACCAGCAAATATTCTTGAAGGAATTTCGTTAGGTATTGATATGTTCGATTGTGTAATGCCCACTCGTAATGGACGAAATGGAATGCTTTTTACAAAAAACGGCATAATAAATATCAAAAACGAAAAATGGAAAAAAGATTTTAGTCCGCTTGAAGATGAGCCAATTACTTATGTAGATTCGCAATATTCAAAAGCATATTTAAGACATTTAATGGTTTCAAATGAATTATTAGCTCTTACAATTGCCAGTATTCATAATTTAGGCTTTTATTTGTGGCTTGTAAGCGAGGCAAGAAATAAAATTTTAGAAGGAACGTTTAGTGAATGGAAAAATAATATGATGATTAAAGTAACAAATAGATTGTAAATTTAGGATTTTAGATTTACGATTTTAGATTTAGGATTAACTACGAAGAAACAATTTAACAATGTAACCATAACATCAAGCTTGAAACCTCAAACATTTTTTAACTTCAAACAACAATTTGAAACAAACACATGAAAATTCTTGATTACTATATTATTAAAAAATTTCTCGGCACCTACTTTTATTCAATTGTGCTGATAATTTCAGTTGCAATTGTATTTGATATTTCAGAAAAACTAGACGATTTTATTGACAAACAAGCACCTATTAAAGAAATTGTTTTCGATTATTATTTAAACTTCATTCCATATTTTACCAATCTTTTTAGTTATTTATTTACATTTATTTCGGTAATTTTTGTAACATCCAAGATGGCATCTGATACAGAAATAATTGCCATATTAAATAGCGGAGTCAGCTTCAATCGCTTTTTACGACCTTATTTTATATCTGCGTTAGTAATTGCTTCACTTAATTATACTTTAGGAAATTTTATTATTCCGCCGGCAAGTAAAGTAAAACTTGCTTTTGAAGAAAAATATTTACGAAATCCTATACGTTACTCTGATAGAAATTTACATAAACAAATTGAACCGAATGTTTTTATTTATTTAGATAATTACAATAATATGGAAAATGTTGGTTCTAAATTCGCAATAGAAAAATTTGAAAACAAACAACTTATATCTAAACTTAATGCAGAACTAATAAAGTGGGATTCAATTAAAAATAACTGGAGTATAATAAATTATAGAATACGAAACATTAATTCTGAATTTGTAGAAGAATTTAAAACTGGTAGTCAAATAGACACATCAATCAATTTACATCCTTCCGAATTTGCACTACGAGACAATGTTGTAGAATCAATGAATTTATTTCAACTTGATAAATTCATCGAAGATCAACAAATGAAAGGAGCTGAGGATATTGAAGTATTTTTAATCGAAAAATACAGTCGTTTAGCATCACCTTTTGCTACATTTATATTAACTCTCATTGGAGTTTCCATTGCATCGCGAAAAGTTAAAGGTGGAATCGGATTTCATATAGGGTTAGGATTTTTATTTAGCTTTTCATATATACTGTTTATGCAAATTTCCGTAACTTTTTCTGTAGAAGGCTCTATGAATCCTATGCTGGCTGTGTGGATTCCGAATATAATATTCACAATTATTGCCTTAATTTTATATAGATTATCGCCAAAATAAACTATTTTATTAACAAATTGTTAATATCATTAAGCTGGTTTATAAGTAATTATTTTAATTTGTGGCATATTAACAGCAGTTTCAAAAGGTCGTCTATCATGTTTTAATAATATTGATATTAACTTTACCCGTTTTTTCGCATTTTCTAATAAAATAGATTTAATATGTCTTTAAAACGAAAAATTCTTGAATTAAAAAAGAAAAGAGAACAAGTTCTCTTAGGCGGTGGTGAAAAGGCTATTGAGAAGCAGGTAGCTATGGGCAAAATGACTGCTCGTGATAGAGTTTTAGCCATTTTAGATAAAGATTCATTTCATGAGTGGGACCTATTTGTAGAACACGATGCTCGTGATTTTGATATGGATAAAAAAGTACTTCATGGAGATGGAGTAATTATAGGAACTGGAACAGTTTATGGAGCTCCTATATGTGTTTATGCACAAGATTTTACAGTTGCAGGAGGTTCACTTGGATATATGCACGCTCGAAAAATTACAAAAATAATGGATCATGCAATGAAACTGCGAGTTCCAATAATTGGAATTAACGATTCGGGTGGTGCAAGAATTCAGGAAGGAGTCAATTCTCTGGCTGGATATGGCGAAATTTTCTTCCGAAATACACAAGCTTCTGGTGTAATTCCTCAAATTTCTGTAATTTTAGGACCCTGTGCCGGTGGAGCAGTTTATTCTCCTGCATTAACCGACTTTGTATTCATGGTTGACAATATTTCTAAAATGTTTATTACTGGTCCTGAAGTTATTAAGACTGTACTTGGAGAAGATATTTCGATGGAAGATTTGGGTGGTGCAAGAGTTCATAGTGAAATTACAGGAAATGCTCACTTCTTTGCCACTAGCGAAAAAGAATGTTTTGAGCAAATAAAAAAATTAATAACATTTATACCTTGGAATAACGGTCGAAAAGCATTGCCTTTTCCTCCAAAAAAACCAAAATCCAAATTTAAAATAGACTCAATAGTTCCGGGAGATGCAAAGCAACCTTACGATATCAGAGATGTTGTAAGAGCAGTAGTAGATGATTCTGATTTTTTCGAAATTCAAGAATATTGGGCAGCTAATATAGTCATTGGATTTGGTCGTTTGAATGGCGAAACAGTTGGTTTTATATGTAATCAACCGATGGTTTTAGCTGGAGTTTTAGACGTTGATTCTTCCGATAAAGCAGCACGTTTTATTCGATATTGCGATTCTTTTTCAATACCAATTGTAACTTTGGTTGACCTACCGGGTTATCTTCCGGGTGTTGACCAAGAACATGCAGGCGTAATCAGGCATGGAGCTAAAATGCTTTATGCTTATAGTGAAGCAACAGTTCCAAAAATTACATTAATTATTCGCAAAGCTTATGGTGGAGGCTATATTGCAATGGGTTCAAGACATTTAAGAGCCGATTTCGTTTATGCTTGGCCCGGAGCCGAAATTGCTGTAATGGGACCCGATGGAGCTGCAAATATTATTTTCAAAAAAGAAATATCTGAAGCCGAAGACCCCGAAAAAATGCGAAAACTTAAAGTAAAAGAATATAAAGAAAAATTTGCAAATCCTTATGTAGCAGCTGCAAAAGGATATATTGACACTGTAATCGAACCTAACGAAACTAGAAATGTTTTACTTCATGCAATTGAAGTTTCTAAAGATAAAACTGTTTATACTCCTAACAAAAAGCATGGAATACCTCCATTTTAATCTTTATTAATTTTTTAATAAAGAAATTTAGTAGTTCAAAACAATTAATTTACTTATTATGGAACACAAAGTATCATTAAAAACATTATCAGTAGAAGGAATAAAATATCGTACTCTTTTTACTAAAAAATTTGAAAATCGAAAAACTTGGGAAGAACCCGATGATAGAAAAATTCAATCATATATTCCTGGAACAATTATAAAAGTTTATGTTCAAGCAGGACAGCAAGTTAAAGCTGGAGAGGATTTGATTATTCTTGAAGCAATGAAAATGAAAAATCACATTTCAATACCATTTGACGCTATAATTAAAAGCATTAATGTAATTGAAGGACAAAGTATTGCAAAAGATTATTGCTTACTGGAACTTGAATAAGGGAGGTTTATAAGTTGAGGGTTCAAAAGTTGAAGAGTTTATTGTGTTACACGTTTTAGGCTATGTGAAAATCTATGTAACTATGTGCCTATGTGGTTAATCTGTCTTCAATATGCTTAGTTAAATTAACCCACATTGCAGTTACTCATCCGTAATCTTTTGATAATAAGAATTTTTAATTTTTAAAATTTCAACAGGGGGGACTACAGATTTTTTTCTGAAGAATGGCACATATTTATATTTTTAACGGTCGAATAAATCCTAATTTTTATCCTAATTATGACTTAAAAGTAGGTTTAGCAAATAATTCAATTTATATTAACCCATCTACAAAGCCATATTCTGAATTGATAGTAATGGTAATTGATTTAAAAGAAATGGAGGTTGTTTATTATGATAGAAATAAATCTTCAAATATAGATCCACGGCTTCCAAATCAAATTAAGCAAATGACAATGAGCTTATTAAGACCGATATATTATAAGTAATAAATCTGCATAGCCCGTAAGCGGAACTTCTTACGATGGCACAACTGCCGATTGGTCTTTACAAGTAGGTTCACCTTGCATAAATGCCGGAACACCCGATACAACAGGGCTTAATTTGCCAATAACAGATATTGCAGGGAATCCAAGAGTAAGCAATGGAAGAATTGATATTGGAGCTTACGAAAATTTAGGAACTTCTATTAATAAAACAATAATAAATAACTCAATAGCTATTTATCCAAATCCCAACAACGGCAACTTTATTTTAGATATTGAAAACGCTGACAATAAAGCAATATCACTACATATTTACGATATTTCGGGACGAAATGTTTTTAATGAAAATTTTGAAAACAAGGCAGTTTTTAAAAAAAATATAAATGTTTCAAGCCTGGAAAGTGGAATTTATTTAGTGAAAATTTCGGATGGAAATATTGTTAATCATAAAAACATTGTTATTTCTAAATAACTTTGAGTTAAAATAAAAAAATTAAATCTGCTGATATTAAGACTGTTTACGTCAACCCTAGATATTATTGATATTGCTTATATGTTTTAATAACATCAAACTAAAACGATGTTTTTAATCAAAAAAATGTAACTAGTTATTCTGTACAACAAAAATTATCTATCTTTGATGTTCGACTTTTTTTAACTTTAAATATCTAATTATGAGAAAAAATTTACTTTCGATTTTAATTTTAGTTTTTGTTGCATTTTCTATTAATGCTCAAATAATAACAAACGGTGGCTTTGAAGATTGGACAGGAGCTAATCCTGCCGGTTGGGGTGGGTCAAAATCACAACTTAGCAGTACACTGATTACAGTTACTAAAATTACAACAGGTGCACATGGTGGCACAAATGCTTGTGGGCTTAAAAATAACAATACAAGCGCTCACAAACGCTTTACTACAACTGCAACAAATATTACTGAGGGAACTGATTACGTTCTTACTTTCTGGGTTAAAGGAACAGGTCAAATTAGAACTAGTATTTTTACTGGGAATTTAGACGGAGGAAGTTTTGGTTATTTAGATTATGGTGCTTATATAAGTGTTACTTCTGATTGGACACAAATAACACGTACCTTAACAGCTGATACAACTAATAGTAATGCAGAGTTTATTATTGATTTAGGTTCATCGGCTGATATTGTAATAGATGACGTTGAAGTTACTGGAGGAACACTTAGTAACCAAGCAAATATTACAAGTTTTACAATTCCAGAACAATTTGCAAATGCAACTATTGATACTACTGCAAAAACAGTTACTTTAGAAGTAATTAACGGAACAAGCTTAACAGCGTTAGTTCCAACCATTACAACTTCTGGAGGTGCTACAATAAGCCCTGCATCTGGAATTTCTCAAGATTTTACAAACGCTGTAACTTATACAGTTACTGCTCAAGATGGAACTACTTCAAAAATATGGACAGCCACAGTAACTGCAAGTTCAGCTTTAAGTTCTGCTGCCGAGATTACAGGATTTTCTTTATCAGAGCAAGTTTCTTCACCTACAATTAATTCAACTAATGGAACAATTGCAGTTACAGTTGGAACTGGTACTTCACTAACAGCATTAACTCCAACAATTACATTGTCTGCTGCTGCATCTGTTAGTCCGGCTTCGGGAGCTGTACAAGATTTTACAAACCCTGTTACATACATTGTTACAGCTCAAAATGGAACAACTACAAAGAATTGGTCAGTAACTGTATCAATATTACAAACTACGCCAATTTATGATATACAATATACTGCCGACCCTTCCGGAAATTCTCCAGTAATGAATACGACTGTAACAACATCAGGAATTGTTTCGGCAGTTGTTCCTACTAAAGGCTATTATTTACAAGATGGTGATGGTGCATGGAAGGGAATATATGTTTACGATCCAACAAATGCAGCAACTGCTTCTGTTGGAGACAATGTTACAATTACCGGTACGGTTGTAGAATTTAATGGGATGACTGAATTTTCACCTGTTAACAGTTACATAAAAAATTCATCGGGAAATGCTATAAATCCTACAGTAGTATCAACTGGTGATGCAGCAACTAAAGAAGATTACGAAGGTTGTTTTATTAAAGTTGAATATGCTAATTGTACTTCTGCAAATTCAGGAGGAACATGGAAGGTAAATGATGGTTCTGGATTATTGTTCATTTATAAAGGCATTTACGATTACACTAGTGCAGTAGTTGGAACTTTATACGATGTTACAGGGGTAATGACATATTATTCAATAAGTTCTATTTTTGAATTATTACCACGTCAGGCAAGTGATGTTTCTGTTGCAGTTTTAAATACTGAAGCTAATATTGTTTCTTTTAGTTTAGCCGAACAAACTGGTGCTGCTGTTATTAATACAGTTGCAAATACTGTGAATTTAGAAGTTTATACAGGAACTTCATTAACAGCATTAGTTCCTACTATCACTCTTTCTACTGGAGCTACAATAAGTCCATTAAGTGGAGTTGCTCAAGATTTTACAAGTGCAATACAATATACTGTAACAGCTCAAAATACTTCTTTTACAAAAATATGGACAGTTACAGTTACAGTTGCAACAAATACACAAAGCAACCAAGCAGAAATATTAACATTTGCATTCCCATCTGATAAACAAGCCGGAACTTCTGTAATAAATTCTACTGCCGGAACAGTAACTATTAATGTTTTTCCAGATGTTGACAGAACAAGTTTAATTCCTACAATTACTACATCTGTACTCTCACAGGGTGTAGCACCTGCCAGTGGAGTAGCACAAAATTTTACAAATCCTGTAACATATACTGTAACTGCACAAGACGGTACTACAAAAATTTGGACAGTTACTGTTACAAATCAAACAATAACCCCTATTTATGATATTCAATATACTACAGATGTTTCAGGAAATTCTCCAAAAAATAATCAAATTGTTACAGTTAAAGGTATTGTTACAGCAGCACACGATAATTTAGACTATTACATTCAAGATGCTAGTGGTGCATGGAATGGAATAAATGTGATTCAGGATAATGCCGGTTTTTCAATTGGCGACAGTGTTTTTGTAACCGGATTAGTTTTTGAAAATTTTAAATATACTGCTATTAAAAACGTTACAAGTTCTAAACTATTAAGTACATTAAAAGATTTTTCAACAACATATTTAACAATTGCAGAAGCTGATTCGGAAGCTTATGAGGGTGTGTTAGTTACTATTTTTGCAGCTAAGTGTTACAGAACTCCAAAATATGGTGATTGGTCATTATATAACGGGAAAGATTCTATACTTGTTGAGGATGTAATTTATTCAGAATCTGACGTTGTTGAGGTTGGAAAATATTATCAAATCACAGGTGTTCAAATGTTTTCGTATAATATCTATAGTATTTACCCTCGTGGTGCTTCCGATATTGTATTTGTAGAAGGAATTGAAGATTTGAATAATAAAAACGATATACAAATTTATCCAAACCCTGCAACTAATAAGTTAAATGTTAAAATAGAAGTTGATGTTCAAAGCATTACTTTATATAATATTTTAGGAGCTAAGGTTATGAAAGTTAATCCCGAAAATTCAGGTTTAATAGAATTAGATTTAAGTTCCTTAGAAAAAGGTATTTATTTAATGAATATTCAAACAGACAAGTTTTCGCAAACAGTAAAATTTGTTAAACAATAATTTAATTAGATGCAGATTTGTTAAGATTTTTATGTAAAAAATTGCATACGTCGATGTTAATCAGCGACTAATAAAATATTCAATATAAAAAGAAAGCTGACATTTGTCAGCTTTTTTATTTTCACAAATTTGAAATTTAAACATTAAAAACATCCTTCAATACTTTGTATGAAACAATATCTTTTATTGTATTAAAATGAATTTTATAATACTCAATTATACCTTCGAGTATTTCAGTCTTAAAACGTATTTTAAATTCCTCATTTTCAATATTATTTAAACTATATGATGATATTTTATAAAATTCAGAAGAAACTTCTTTATTGAAATAACTCGAATGTAGAGGTAAGTGGTCTGTATAAGAACCTTCTGTAAAATCGAAATAACAATATTTTTCAGAATAATTATCAAGTGGCTCAAATCCAAGATGTTTTGATAATTCTATGAGAAATATATGGTGAAAAAAAGAAACATTCACATTGAGCTTATCGAAAAAAATTAAAGAGTCTTTAATAAAATTGAATAATTCTGAATTTCCTGATTCTTCGTTTAATGTCTTTGAAAAAATTTCGGACAAAAAAAATATTATCGCCGATTTATTAACATCGAAAGGTATTGTTTGATAATTATAATAAGGTTTAGCATCCTTAATTCTTTGAATAGTATTACGAGCTTTATTAGAAATATCCAACTCAAGTATTGATGCGTTTTGAAAATTTACAATTCGTAATCCGCATTTTTTTTTTGAAGGAAAATTTGCAATAAATGGCATTCGCCCATACTTCTCTGTATAAATATTTATGATGCGACTATTATCAGCATATTTAACATTATGCAAAACAATACCTAAGGTTTTCTCAAGCATCGTAAAATCAGTTAATAAACAATATCTTGCTTACGTTCTTTTTAGAACCATCTTTGTTTGAAGAAAATACAAGATAAATCCCTGTACTTACTTTTCTTCCTTCAAAATTTTTTCCATTCCAGATAGCCTGCCCTCCTTCAGAATTTGTTTCATAAACAAGATTTCCACTTATATCTGTAATTTTTACATTAGAATATGCAACAAGCCCCGTGATAGTTATAAGTCCTGCATAATTTTCACGTACAGGATTTGGAAACACATAAACTTGTTCATTATTTTCAGAACCATCTGTTGCTGTACCACGAAATGATATTATTCCTTTGTCTGTGCCAAAAGATACTTCACCGGTAATTCCATCAATAGCAATAGATGTTATATTATTTGATAATAAAGGGCTATTGTCGGCAGTAAAATGATGAATTTCTTTTATTCCATCCGGAGAAATTAAAAACGCACCTGACATTTCTGTACCTATCCATTTTTGATTAGCTCCATCTATAACTATAGCTGTAACTGTTTCATTTTCCAGCAAATAACTGGCTTGTCCTTCAACATTGCTAGGAATAATTATGCGTTGTGCATAAAAATTCTGTTCTGCAAATACATTTTCAGGATTATAATATACAACTATACCTTTATTTGTCCCAACCCATATCTGACCTTCTTCATCTTCTGCAATAGAAAATATATCGTTAGTTATAATTTGATTGTTTTCATCAAGTATTTGTATTTTTTTAGTATTATCATCTTCTATATTTTCAAATGTTCCTTTTTCATTAAATGCAAACAGACCAACTCCACGAGGAAGAATTGCCCATTTATCATTATTTTTGGTAACTATTATATCACCTATACTTGCAGTATTTATAAAATTATAATAGTCGAAACCATACCATTTATTTTCGGGAGTTTTAACAGATATTGCATTCGGAACATCACTATTTGTTACCCATAAATTATTTGATTCGTCAAAAGCGAGTCCATAAACACGCACTTGTTTATCCCATGATTCCAAATCTTGCAAAGAACTATTGTTTTCATTATACTGTTTTACAAAACTTTTATTATTAAACTCTAATAGTCCATAACCCCAAGAAGTTGCAAAAACCTGTGAAGGATTTGCAGGATTAACTATAACCTTAACAATATCTGATGTGTATGGCATTCCAGCTACATTTGATTGATTTAATGTTTGCCAGTTTTCGTCAATAAAAGTATGAAGTTCACCTTTATTACTTAGTTGAGTCCAGGAACCATTTTTACCCCCTGTTGCAGCCCATAAATTTTTACCTTCTACCGATATAGAAACTACTTTTTCGTTGTTTGGTCCGTTAGGAATAAATTTTTCAAACAAAGAGCCGGTCTTTTTAACAAGACCATTATTTCTATCGGCTATCCAAAGTTGATTATTTTCATCAATTATTACATGTTTTACATAAAGCGAATTTAAATTATATGTCCATATAGTTTCTATACTATTTAAATCGTTATCAAATATTTGAATATAATTTGAATTACAAATAATTAAATTTGTTAACCCTGAATATATTGCATTAACTGTATGTTGCAAATTGTCAAAATATGACCAATTATTACCATCAATCAAATAAATAGTGTCTTTGTTAGAGCCACTGCCTTTATAATTTGCATAAATAATATTTTTAAAAGAAGCAATAGTATTAAAAGAAGATTCAGAATTAGGAATAAATGATAACTTAGTCCAATTGTTATAATCTGAAAGATTTATACCGTTTATATAATCTCCTTTGTAAATTCCATTATTAGTAGCTGCATAAATATAACTTACATCAGAAGCTATTTCATTAATATTTAAATTTGTTCCTAACGAACCTATAAAATATGTTTCTTTGATTTCTTTTTTTTGAATGTCAAGTACAACTATTCCAAATGCAGTAGAAATATATGCATAACTATTTAAAAAATAAACATTATTAATGTTTTTATCACCCGAAATAAGACGCCTTTTAATATCAGAAATATTATAAATTGAATTATTTTTTACTAAGTCAATATTTCCATTCGAGTATCCTACAAAAAGCGTACTGCTCAATTTATCAAATCCGAGAGATGTTATTCCAATATCAGAAAGCCCCTGAACCTTAGTCAGTTTATTAATACTGTTATCGGATTTATTATAATAAAATATACCATTATCTGTTGAACAATAAATCATATTATTTCCTTCGGCAACACGATTTGTATTTGTATAGGGCATGTGGTCTCGCCATTGACCTACTGCTATTTGCGAAAAAGAGCAATTTATATTTACAAATAAAATTATAAGAAGCTTAGTGAGAAAAGGTTTCATGAATATAAATTTAGATATTTCAATTTTGACTTTCTGTATGTTTCAGCAGATATAACTTAGAAATTGTAAAATTATTATTTGTTAGCTATTTTTCAATACAATTAAGATAGAAATTAAGATTTTATCAATATTTATTTATGGCTACAAATATCGCTAATTTAAAGAATAAAAAAAAGATAATAAATTATTGTGTGCAACAATTAATAGATATTTAGCACATTGAAATATAACAATTTAACAATTCAACATTTCTTTTTTTATTCCAAAATTCGTTATAATTAAACCCTTTATTATTTTTACATAAAATTTCATTGTTTAAAATGAGATAATTCTAAATTTTTAAATTCTAAATTACAGAATATGTACAGAACACATAATTGCGGAGAATTAAACATTTGTAATGTAAGGGAACAAGTTATTTTAAGTGGATGGGTTCAGCGAATCAGAGATAAAGGAGGTTTGATTTGGATAGACCTACGCGACAGATATGGAATTACTCAGTTAATGTTTGAAGAAGGTAAAACCAGCCGTGAAGTAATTTCTTTAGCAAAAAATATTGGACGTGAATACGTTATTCAAATTACCGGCGATGTAATTGAACGAATTTCTAAAAATCTAAAAATTCCAACCGGCGAAATTGAAATAAAAGTTACAGAATTAAACGTATTGAACATTTCGCAAACTCCTCCATTTACAATCGAAGACCATACCGATGGCGGCGATGAGTTACGTATGCAATACCGTTATCTCGATTTAAGAAGAAATGAAGTCAAACAAAATATCATTCTCCGCCATAAAATGTCTATTGAAACACGCAATTACCTTAACACTGCCGGTTTTATTGATATTGAAACTCCTGTTTTGATAAAATCAACTCCCGAAGGAGCTAGAGATTTTGTAGTTCCATCAAGAATGAATCAAGGCGAGTTTTATGCTTTGCCTCAATCGCCGCAAACATTTAAACAACTTCTGATGGTGGCAGGATTCGATAAATATTACCAGATAGTAAAATGTTTCAGAGATGAAGATTTAAGAGCCGACCGTCAACCCGAATTTACTCAAATCGACTGCGAAATGTCTTTTGTTCATCAAGACGATATTTTAGAAACTTTCGAAGGACTTATAAAACACCTTTTTTATGCGATTAAAGATGTTAATATTAGCACTTTACCAAGAATAACTTACGCCGAAGCTATGAATAATTATGGTTGCGATAAACCAGATATTCGCTTCGAGATGAAGTTTGTTGAAATTAACGATATTGTAAAAGGAAAAGGCTTTAAAGTATTTGACGATGCTGAATATATTGCTGGTATTTGTGCCGAAAATTGTAGTGAATATACACGTAAACAACTCGACGAACTTACAGAATTTGTAAAAAAACCACAGATTGGTGCTTCTGGTTTAGTTTATGCAAGATATTCAGCTGATGGAACATTAAAATCTTCTGTTGACAAATTTTTTAATGCTGATGAACTAACAAAATGGGCAAATAAATTTGGCGCAAAACATGGCGATTTAATGCTAATTTTAGCCGGGAAAAAAGAAAAAACACAAAAAGCACTTTCCGAACTTCGACTTGAAATGGGAAACAGACTTGGATTAAGAAATCCTAATGTTTTTGCACCACTTTGGGTTATTGATTTTCCACTATTTGAATACAACGAAGAAGATGGCAGATATTATGCTAAACATCATCCATTTACATCACCAAAACCAGAACATATTGATATGCTCGAAACAAATCCGGCAGAAGTAATGGCAAATGCTTACGATATGGTTATTAATGGAGTTGAAGTTGGTGGCGGTTCTATAAGAATTTACGACAACGAATTACAGCAAAAAATGTTTAAAGCATTAGGTTTCACCAAAGAACAGGCAGAATATCAGTTTGGATTTTTGTTAAATGCTTTTAAATTTGGAGCTCCACCTCATGGCGGAATTGCTTTTGGTTTCGATAGGCTTTGTTCGTTATTCGGAGGTTCCGATTCAATTAGAGATTATATTGCTTTTCCAAAAAATAATTCAGGAAGGGATGTAATGATAGATTCTCCTTCGCTAATTTCAGAAGAGCAATTAAAAGAATTAAATATCAGTGTAATTGCTCCGAAAAAATAAAATTCTTACAGTTTAGGTTTATAAATATTTTGTCGTGTGATTCAAAATTTGCCAAACTTTTTTCGTAATGATATTTATTATTGCCACTTTTTGTTGCAATTCCAATTATTTATTTTTTACTCTTAAACTCCAAAACAACTGCTCCCAAGCACATTAAAATCAACAAAGCTGAACTTGTAAGCGATATTTTTTCACCAATTCCATAAGCCATTGGTTCAAACTTAAATTCTATTGTATGTTCTCCTACAGGAATTTTCATAGCTCTTAAAACATAATTTGCTCTGAAATGATTTACTGGTTTTCCATCTAAATAGGCATTCCAGCCTTTTCCACTATTATAGTAAATTTCTGAAAATGCTGTTAGCTGCTCAACAGAAGATTTAGACTTATACGTTAGATGATTTGGTTTATATTCTGATAAACTAATAGTTGCAGTGCTATCCATATTTTGTATAAATCCTTTAACTTCATTTTCAAATCTTTTATCAACTATAAGAGTTTCGATAGGATTAAATTTATCTAAAGCAACAATTTCGGAATCGGCATTTTCTACAAGTTTATAATTTTTAACAAACCAAGCATTTCCTAAAGCACCATAATTTCGTTGAACTACAGGAGCTTGGTCTTTCATTGGCACAATAAAATAACGAGTATTAAGCATATTCAAAACCGACATGTTGTTTTTAGAAATCTGACGTTCTATCAACTCCTGATAACGTTTCATTTTTGCACCATGATAACCGCCAATAGATTTATGAAAATACGAAGTACTTGCATCGTTAAATGTGCTAACCGAAAGATTTAAAACTCTGTAATTTGGGTCTTTATCTTGCAAAATTTGGTTGTCAGCCTGCGAAGGTTTAAAAGGAGTTGTAACATCTCTTTTTGCCATAAAATTATCGTTATTCAAATATCGCTTATTTACTGTCCACATATCGAGTAGGAGTAAAACCGAAAGAGCAATATAGACGTATTTTACAGATAATTTTTTGAAATAAAAAGCCAACATTGTTCCTGCAAAAATCAGCACAAATATTAACGAACGAAAAGCATCGGAAGTAAGCATCGATTTTCGGTCTTCTTTTACAGCATTTAAAAGAAAATCGGGCCACCCGCTAGAAGTTAGTTGAGCATCAACAACTGCACTAAAACTGAAAAACATTCCGGGCATAACAGCAAAAATCAAAAGAATTCCACCAACAGAAGCTATTGCAATTTTAAACGCTTTCATAAATCTGGCTTTGTCTTCAACAGATTCGATAAATTGTTTTAATGCCAAAATTCCGAGCAAAGGCATTGCAAATTCGGCAATAATCAAAATCATTGATACGCTTCTAAATTTATCGTAGCCAGGGAAATAATCAAGAAATAAATCGGTAAAAAACATAAAATTTTTGCCCCATCCGAGCAAAATTGAAAATATTGTAACCGTTAGCAACCACCACTTTATATGACCTTTTACATAGAAAAGCCCAAAAACGAATAAGAAAAATATTATTGCTCCGATATATACGGGTCCGGCAGTATATGGTTGGTCGCCCCAGTATAATGGAAGTTGTTTGGAAATTTCATCTGCATTTGGAATACCTTGTTCTTTTAAGGCTTTGTATGTTGCTGAATTTTTCCCTGCATCTCCCTGAGAAGATCCGCCCATGAAATTAGGAATTAAAAAAGTCCATGTTTCAGAAACGCCATAACTCCAAGCAGTTGCATAATCTTTATCAAGCCCTCCGGTTTTGTTATCTTTATCAGATGTTAGTTCCGATTTTCCACGCATCGACTCTTTGCCATATTCGTAAACCAGCCACAGGCTTGTAATATTTGTTGAAAATGCCAGTAATAAAGCAACCGCAACCATCGCAGAAGATTTTATAAAAGCCAAATATGCTTTTTCGATAATTGATTTATATAAAAAGAAAACACCAAAAACTAAAATAATCAACAAGGTATAATATGTTATCTGAAAGTGATTTGCCAATAATTGCAAAGCAAGAAATAATCCGGCGATTGATGCTCCTGCAATTATTTTTTTCCTGTATGCCAGAATTACTCCTCCAATTATTGGTGGCATGTAAGCAAGTGCTAAAGCTTTTGTATTATGCCCAGCAGCCTCAA
>Ga0154360_1248_pt1 | contig 26052 bp, 21 predicted proteins | sample RifGroA2_FD_115888 | JGI IMG/M metagenome (GOLD analysis project Ga0154360, IMG submission 115888) | Bacteroidetes bacterium GWA2_30_7 | reverse complement strand
TGAATATGCAGTTTTAACTCTCGAATTTAATAATTGTTGCTCTTTAAAAGATTTTGTTTGAGCTAACATATTATTACTAATTATTACCGAATAACTTATTAATATTAAGAAAATTAGCAGAAGTTTAAGCATTTTATTTTTTTAGCTATTTTTTTTAGGTATATCAAATCTTAAAATAAACGGAACAGATTTTACTTTCATATCATCCATATAAGGTTTAAAATATTCACGAACTGGACCATAGCCAATAATTTCTTTGGAGAAAATATTTTTTTGATAATCGAAAGTCCATTTTTCAATAAAAATCAATTCGGTAATTTCTTCGTAAACTATTTCATTTTTAACGACTTTGATTTCGGGTTCGCCAGTCTCAACATTTTCAACTTCAACTGTATCTGTTGTAGCACCAAGTGAAAGTAAAATATCATTTTCGACTATCATTTTGGGCTCTTCACTAAAATAATCATACGGAGTGATTTCTTTTTTCAATGCTTTGTTTATTAACGATTTCACAAAAGGTTTAGTGTCGAATCCAACAAGTTTAGTAAATAAAGAATCGCAAGCAGAAAGTTTAACAACGTATTCTGCTTTTATTGAAATCGTTTCTGATTTTTCAGCTTTTACCGAATCATTTAAGTTAATTTTAAAAAGAAATCTATTTTTTAAATCTAAATGTAAACTATCTTCAGGTAAATAACATTGATAGAAAAAAGATAAATCTTTAACTTTTTTTTCAATTTTCATAGTTGAACTATCATATAGCCAAGTTTCATTAAATATTAATTCATTAAAAAACTCATTAGTTTCTTTTTTTGAAAACTGGCTCTGAAGGCTTAAAATTATTTCATTAATTGTTTCAATTTTAAGTGAAGCTTTTGCAAAATCAGTTGCTTGGGTTTTATTAGTTTTAATATTTTCTAATATTTTAGAACCAAAATCTGAATCATAAAACTGAGATAAAATTGGCAAATTTCCATCATTATTATCAGCAAATACGCTGTAAGTAACTTTTTCGGCAAGTACAACAGGTTTTGCACTTTCTTTTGTACATGAAATTTGAAAAATAACAATTACAACTAAAAATAAAAATAAATTTTTCATAGTTTAAAGTTTAAAATTTTTTAATTAGGTAAAGGTAAAAAAATATAATTGTTAAATTGTTATATCGTTTAATTCAAAAATTTTAAATTTTCCAAGTATTAATATCATCATTTATTCCACGTAAAAATTCATCTATTTTTAATTTTTTTCTGTTTTGAAGTTGAATTTCTTTAACTGCAATAAATTTATTATCAGAACATTTAATATGAAAAAAAGTTTTATTATCTGAATAAATATTATTGTTGGTATTTTCATTCTCGACAATAACTGCTGAAAAAATTTTTGCAGTAAATGTTGAGTTTTTATCAGTAAATTCTGTCCATGCAGCAGGATATGGACTCATTCCTCTTATGAAATTATAAATGTTTGTAGAACTGTCGTTCCAATTTATTTTACAATCGTTTTTAAATATTTTAGGAGCAGGCAATAATTTTGAAAAGTTATTATTGAAACTTTCTTGAGATTTAATAATAATATTCTTATTTACTATTGTTTCAACAGTTTCTACAATAAGTTTTCCGCCAATTATCATTAGTTTATCGTGCAGGGTTCCAGCATTATCGTTAGGTGCAATAATAACTTTTTCTTGCATAATTATATTTCCTGTATCAATTTCTTTTTCTATAAAAAAAGTTGTAACACCAGTTACGGAATCTCCATTAATTATTGCCCAATTTATTGGTGCAGCTCCTCGATATTGAGGTAATAATGAGGCATGTAAATTTATAGTACCACATTTTGGCATTTGCCAAACAATTTCCGGCAACATTCTAAATGCAACAACCACAAATAAATCAGCATTTAACAGCAATAATTCGTTAACGAAATCTTCTGATTTTAAATTTGTTGGTTGAAGTATTTTTATTTTTTTTTCTTCAGTATAAATTTTTACAGCTGATTTTTGAAAAGCCATTCCTCTTCCGGCTGGTTTATCAGGTGCAGTAACAACCGCAGCTATATTAAAGTTGTGATTAATTAAGTTATCAAGCGTGTAAACCGCAAACTCGGGAGTTCCCATGAAAACAATTGAAATTTTTTTATCTAAAGCCATTATATTTTTTTATTTATAATCAAAGTTCTATATTAGCAAGTATCTTTGTAAAAATAAAAAATAATCGGATGAAAAAAGACATTCATGAAGATTTAATAAATAAAATTAAGAAGCTTGAAATAGAGAATCTTGAATTAAAGACTAAAATTTCTGATTTTGAGTTAAAAAAAGTATTCAATAAAGAGGTAGATTTAATTTTTAATATAAATTTTTTAAATTCTGTTTTAGATATTATTCCATTTCCAATTTTTTATAAAGATATTAATGGAAGATATGCTAATTGTAATAAAGCTTTTGAAGCTTTTTTTGGAGTTAAAATTAATGAACTAAAAGGAAAAACTGTTTATGATATTACTAGTAAAGAAATGGCTGATAAATTTTCTGAAAAAGATAAAGAAATACTAGTTTCAAAAAAACAATTTTATGAAGATAAAGTAAGAGATATAGATGGAAACATCAAAGATATAATGTTTTATAAAACAACTTTTGAATCAGATAATAAATCAGTTGGAATTTTTGGTGTTATGGTTGATATTACTAAATTGAAAAAAGCAGAAAATGAACTTGTTAAAGCAAAAGAACGAGCCGAAGAAAGCGACAGGTTGAAATCTACTTTTTTGGCAAATATGAGTCACGAAATCCGCACTCCAATGAATGGAATAATCGGATTTTCAGAACTTTTAAAAGATGATACAATAACACCAGATGTCAAAAATGAATATATTGGTTATATAAATTCTTGCTCATCCTCTCTGATAAATTTGATTGATGAAATAATTGATATTTCTAAAATTGAGGCAAAACAAATAAAAATTAATAAATCAGAATTTTTACTCGATAATTTATTAAATGAACTTTTGGGATTTATCGAAGAAGAAAAGAGAAGAAAAGATAAAAATCAAATTAATATAGTACTTAACAAAGAATTAGAAAACCTTCATATATATACAGATTCAAACAGATTAAGGCAAATATTTTCTAATTTGCTTGGGAACGCCTTAAAGTTCACAAAATCAGGAAGTATCGAATTTGGATATTTGCTTCAAAGTAAAAAAAATATTCTTTTTTATGTAAAAGATACCGGAATTGGAATTCCTCTTGAAAAACAATCTTTAATTTTTGACAGATTTAAGCAACTTGATGAGTATAATGAAAAAATTGAACGTGGTGCCGGTCTTGGATTAGCTATTTCACGTAGTTTAGTTGAACTTTTAGGTGGAAAAATCTGGATTGAGTCAACAATGGGTATGGGTTCTACTTTTTATTTTACAATTCCTTATGTTACAAATAGTGTTGTAAATGAACCAATTATTGACACAAGTATTTCTTCATTTGATAATATTTGGGAAAACAAACTTATTCTGATTGCAGAAGATGATGATATAAATTTTATGTTTATTAAAGAAGCATTAAAAAAAACAGGATGTAATATCATAAGAGCAGTAAATGGTGAAGAAGCAATTGATTTTTTTAGAAAAAGAAAAATAATTGATTTGATTTTACTTGATATTCAAATGCCTAAAAAGAATGGAATAGAAGTACTTAAATATATCAGAAATACTAATAAAGAAATTCCAATTATAGTACAGACAGCTTATGCTATGGCAGATGAAAAAACAAAATGTACTGAAGCCGGAAGTAACGATTATTTTTCAAAACCACTTCATATAAATAAATTAATGACAGCAATTGAAAAATATTTGAACATAACGTAAAGAGAACTGAAATTATTAAATTGATATATTGTTACATTGATAAATTGTTAAATTGTCTGAACTAGGATTTTTAGGATTTGAAGATTATAGGATTTTTTTAAGAGATTTAATCTTCATTCTTTAATCCTACAATCCTTTAATCTTACAAATCCTTGTTCAGACAGATTGTTAAATTGTTATGTCGAAGTAATAAACAGCGTAGCAACCACTTAACCTTTAACCTTTTACCATTTAACCATTTAACAATTTATCCATTTATGAGTATATATTTTGCAACATATATTTAGTTTTATATTTTTGTCGAATAAAAACTTTAAATAAACAAGATTATATGGATATGAAATTAAGGTATGGTGGGGATTTTCTAACACAAGAAACAAAAGCTTCAGATATATTTATTCCAGAAGAGTTTAACGAAGAGCAAAAAATGATTGAGCAAACTTGTTATGACTTCTTGAATGCAGAAATTTATCCCATTATGGATAGAATTGATACCAATGAAAACGGTTTGATGAGAAGCTTGATTAGTAAATCCGGAGAACTTGGTTTATTAGGCATATCTGTTCCAGACGAATACGGTGGTTTTGAACAATCGTACTTAACTGTAATGAGAGCAAACGAAGCTATCGGAGGAACCGGCTCTTTTTCTGTTGCTTACATGGCACATACCGGCATTGGAACTTTGCCATTACTATATTATGGAAATGAAGAACAAAAAAGAAAATATTTACCAAAACTTGTATCAGGCGAATTAGCTGCATCTTATTGTTTAACAGAGCCAAATGCAGGTTCTGATGCTAATTCTGGTAAAACAAAAGCAACACTTTCAGAAGATGGTAAATATTATATTCTGAATGGGCAAAAAATGTGGATTACAAATGGAGGATTTTCCGATTTGCAAACAGTTTTTGCTAAGATTGATAATGATAGAGTTTTAAGTGCATTTTTAGTCGAACGAAATACAAAAGGAGTTGTAGTAAATGCCGAAGAAAAAAAGATGGGAATTAAAGGCTCTTCAACAGTTCAAATATTTTATAACGATGTAAAAGTTCCTGTCGAAAATTTACTTGGAAAAAGAGGCGAAGGGTTTCGTATTGCATTAAATATATTACATATCGGCAGAATTAAACTTGGCGCAACTACCGTTGGAGCATGTCGTAGAACTGCAAGTATAGCAGTTAATTATGCAAACGAAAGAAAGCAATTTGGAGCATTAATTTCTTCGTTTGGAGCAATTAAGCATAAATTAGCAGAAATGGTTATTAAAACATTTACAAACGAATCTGCAGTTTATAGAGCCAGTAATGATGTAGAAAACGTTATAAAATCATATAAGGCTAACGGGAAAACTTATGGTGAAGCGAATATTGAAGCCAATGCTCGTTTTGCTGTTGAATGTGCATTATTAAAAGTCTTTGGTTCAGAAGCACTTGATTTTATTGTTGACGAGTGTGTTCAGGTTTTTGGCGGTATGGGATTTTCTTCCGAAGCTGCAGCCGACAGACCTTACAGAGATTCGCGAATAAATAGAATATTTGAAGGAACAAACGAAATAAATCGTTTGCTTGTGGTTGATACAGCTATGAAAAATGCAATGAAAGGCGATATTGATTTGCTCGAAAAAGCTGCTGAATTATTAAAGAATGTAAATAAAGTTAAAGCAGAAAAACCCGAAAACCACAATTATTATTCTGATAAGATGAAATTTGTTCAGAATTATAAAAAAGCTGTACTTTTATTAACAGGATATATTTACGAAAAATACAAAAAATCATTAAGCACAGAACACGAGCTATTTATAAACCTTTCTGATATGATGATTAATTTATATGTAGCCGAATCGACAATACTCAGAGTTGAAAAAATGGAAACATTAAAATTGGTCGATTCTATTGATTTATACAAAGATATAACAGATGTTTTTGTTTACGATGCCGGAGAAGCAATACGTAAAGCCGGCTTAGATGCAATTTATTCTTGTGTCGAAAAAGCTGATTTAGAAACGTTTGGAAATGCAATAAAACGCCTCACCGAAACAGCTCCGGTTAATGTTAAAGATGCCAGAAGGCGAATTGCCAATAAATTAATTGAAGATAATCGCTATAATTTTTAAAATTTAATAAATAGGGAGCATAAAACTGCTCCTTTTTTTATTTTTGAATTTTAGATTTACAATGAAAACATTATTTATAAAAGGTCAAAACAACAAAACTTCTGTTTTAATAGGTAATTCACTTAACGAGTTAACCAACTATTTAACAGCTAATACAATTATTATTACCGATAGCAAAGTAAATAGTTTATATAGTCATTATTTTAATAATTATAAAATCATAGAAATAGGAATTGGAGAGAAAAATAAAACTCTCAAAACAGTTATTTATATTTATGAAAAATTATTAGAATTTGAAGCTGATAAAACGACTTTTTTATTAGGATTTGGTGGAGGAATTGTTTGCGATATCACAGGTTTTGTGGCTACAACTTTTATGCGTGGAGTTCGATTTGGCTTTGTTGCTACTACATTATTATCGCAAGTTGATGCTAGTATTGGTGGAAAAAATGGTGTTAATTTTAATGGTTTTAAAAATATTGTCGGCACAATAAATCAGCCCGAATTTGTAATTTGCGACCCATCAACTCTTAAAACTTTACAATCAAAAGAAATTTCAAATGGATTTGCAGAAATAATAAAACATGCTTTAATAGCTGATTTTGAAATGTTTAAAATTCTTCAACTTAATTCAAAAAAAGCTTTGAAATTAGATACAATAATTATCGAAAGTCTTATATATCAGTCTATAAAAATTAAATCAAGAATTGTAAACATTGATGAATTTGAAAATCACGAACGAAAGAAATTAAATTTCGGACATACTTTTGGTCATGCAATTGAGAAAGTATATAAATTTTCTCATGGACAGGCTGTTAGTTATGGAATTGCAATAGCTTCAAAGTTATCATATAAAAAGGGTTATATAACAATTGATGAATACAATTCAATAATATCACTTTTAAAACTTTATAAACTTCCGGTTAAATATAATTTTGATTTTAACTTATTATTGGAATCAATTATAAATGATAAAAAAAGAGAACAAGACTCAATTAGTTTTATTTTATTGAAAAAAATTGGTGAAGCACATATCGAAAAAATTTCAATTAATGAGTTAAGTTTGTTGATTAAAGAATAAATTATGAAAAGCCAATGAATAAAAAAGACACGCAAGAGAATAATAATTTTTTAAAAAAAGTAAAGATTAGACAGGATTACAGGATTAACAAGATTAAAACTGCAAATCATGTAAATCTTGTAAATCCTGTCAAAAAAATAAATTCAGATGAAAAGTTATTTTTATAAAATATTAATAATCTTCATATTATCAATTGAAGTTATTTCGTGTAAAAATGAAAATAAATATGAGGTAACAGAAAATGGTGTTAATTATAGATTTTTTGTACATAACGAAAATGCCCGAAAACCTGCTGTTGGTGAAATTATTGAAATAAATATGAGATATTATACCGAAGACGATTCTCTATTGTTTGATACAAAAGAAGTTCCCGGAGTTTTCAGAATGCAGGTTAAAGACCCAAAACAATTTTCTGGAACTATTGACGAAGGATTAGTTTATATGAATGAGGGCGATAGTGCTGAGTTTTTAGTTGATGCAAGTTTTTTTTACTTGAAATCTAAAAAAGTAGATGTACCGAGCTTTATAAAATCCGGTAGTAAATTAAAGTTTTATATTAAAATTAATAAAATCCTGACTCTTAAAGAATTTGAAGATGAGCGAAGTATATTAAGAGTTAATGAAGAAAGCGACGAAATGAATCTATTAAAAGACTATCTTCAAAAGGCAAACATTACAATTAATCCCTCTCCAACAGGACTTTATTATATTGAGGAGTTAAAAGGAAATGGGCGAAAACCAAGACTAGGAAATCCGGTTGTAATAAATTATACAGGAAAATTTATCGACGGTCAGATTTTCGACTCTTCTTATGACAGAAACGAACCTTTTAAATTTATTTTCGGAACAGGCCAAGTTGTTTCAGGGTTAGACGAAGGATTATCGAATATGTCTGAAGGCGGTCGAGCTATATTAATTATACCTTCAATAATTGGATATAGTGATAAAGGAAAAGGCGAAAAAATTCCACCTTTTTCTACATTAATATTTGAGGTAGAGTTAATTAAAGTTTTGGATTAATAATAAATCAAATTCATTTGCAAAACGTTATTCTGGTTTTGTTTTCGTAAAAACAATGTAATCGCCAAGCTTTTTATATTTTTCAAAATTAATTTCCGAAAGCTTTTTGCCGTAAGCAACGCTGGTTACTACCAATGGTTTTATACTAGCATCAAACTCTTTAAGTCGTTGAATTATTCCAAAATACTCTTCGGTGTGAAAACTTCCGTTCAAATGTAAAATTTTAGATTCTGGATTAGCCTTATGATATTGAAAAACAGAATATGCCATTGTAGCATCCCAAAGTGAATGACCTGGAATAATATCTAATTTTTTCGATGTACTATCAATTGCTGTAATTTCTTTCATTTTATTTTTCTTTTTTGGCGAATCGTCATTTCCAAGATTTCTTAATTTTTCGGCATAATCGCCCGATGCAATTTCGTAAGGAAGAGGAGCCATTGCTTTTTTTGCTTGTTCTGATAGCAACATTAGTGTGTCAAGCCCAAATTTATTTACAAGGTTTACATAACGAAAAGGAGCATTTGCAGCTATTACCTTAAACTTATGGGCTTTTGCAAATTCAACCATTGGTCTGTAATCTTTGTAGTTTCCCCAGCAACGGGCATCTTTTTGAAAGTAGCTTTCTTTAATGCGACCTTCAAGATATTCATCAAGAATATATTGAACATCTCTGTCGAACATTTCCATCGAAAGTGCCGTTTTATGACTATATTTTTCGTAAATCATTTGTAGTAACAAATACTGAACATTATGTGTTATAATATCAGTATGTTGCTCACCATAAAACATAACGTCATATTTTGCAAAATCATCAATAATTACAGATGGTTCAACAACTTTTCCGTCTTTAACAGAATAAATAATATATTCGCCTTTAGAAATATCTGTAATTTGCGAAATGCCTGATAAACAAATACCAGACATTAAAATAACAATCATAAAAAACTGTTTAAAAATTTTCATACATATATTTTTTATAATCCTAAAGCTTCATTCCCTTGTTCAAATACTATATCTTTTGGAATACCGGCAGTTGCGAGTTTATCTAAATCTTTTTGTAAACTTTCTTTAACAATTCCGTCGGTTGCAATCCACGATTTAATTGCATCATAGTTTCCATCGCCTTGAATTGTAAGAATTTTTTCAGTCATTGATGCTACAGCTTCTTTCATTTTATCGAAGTTTACACTGTAAAGCCCTGTGGTTTCGTTACGTGTAAATGCTCCAACTTGCTCAAAATAATAAAATGTAATCATATTGGCTTTTCCATGTGCACTTGCTGCTCCAAATCGAACCGAACGAAAAATTCCAGCCATAAAAGTTGCATAATTATTTTTTAAATCACAATCAGGTAGTTGTCCCATTTCGTTAAGTTTATCAACTAAAAATAAACCCATTAAATCGGCTTTTGCTTCTTCAATTGCACTATATTGTTCTTTAAGGGCATCTCTTACTGTTCCTTTTTTGGTCAAAGTATTTTTAATACCTAATCCATGTCCAACTTCGTGAAACATAACATTTTCGAAAAATGAATCAAATTTTATATATTGTCTTTGGCTTTCGTCGATTAACACGTTGCTAATTGGAAGCACCATTTTGTCGAACTTTGCCAACATTGAGTTTTTAAGCTGCAATTTTCTTGTGCCTTTCTGAAGCTGAACTTTTTCGTCGTTTGGTAAATTTATCGCAATTGTTTTACCTCCTGCGTTACAATCTCCAGCGTAATATAATGTATAATAAACTCCTAAATCTGAATCACTGCCAGGCTTTTCGGCTTTATATTTACTTTCAACCGGAAGTTTAGTTTGTAATTCGGGAAGAAGTGCTGCAAATTTTTCGAGTTTTTTGCTCCACTCTTTGTCTTTTAAAAGCAAAAAAGATTCGTGAGCAGCTTTATATCCAAATAATTCATCTTCATAGTTTTCGATAGGTCCAACTACAAAATCAATTGTATTGGTTTTCATACTCATCCATGCAATATCACTTTCAAAATAGTCATCAGTTTGTAAAGCTTTTGCACGTAATTCTAAATATTTTTTCAAACCTGCATCTTCGGCTAAAACTGCGGCTTGATTAATTAAATCAACTGCTTGAGCAATTTTTTCTTTAAAAAATTCGTGATATGGAATTGTGTATAAAGATTTATCTTCTTTTCGTCTGATTACAGTATATAAACTGGTTTTGTCGGGAGATTCAAATTTTTCAAATTCTTCTTTTGTCATATCTTCAGGATAAAAAAATGCACCGGCAGCTTTAACCCCGTATCCATTTATAAATGATTTATTTCCATCAAGATTATCCCAAGGTCCGTAATTTATCAATGCAAATTTTTTAGTAGCCTCATCGGTAATTTTATTTAAAAATTCTTCTTTATTTCCAATTCTTTCGAGCCAAAAAATATCGTCCATTATTTTAGCAACATCAAGCAACAATGGGAGCATTTTACGTTCGTTTACGGTTAAAGAACTTAAATCTGTAGATAGCTTTACTACAGCATATTCATTAATCTTTTTTTGCATTTCGGTATTTGTTTGAGTTAAAGTGTCTGTTTGAACTTCTGCATTTTGATTTGATTTATTTGTGCAATTGCCAAAAATTAAAATAGACAGAATTAATGGGGTAAAAATTTTTTTCATAGAATCAATAATTAAGTAAATAATTGGTAGTAAAATTATAAATATTTATTTTTTAAAACAAATGTTATTAAATGTGCAGTATTTGCAGGTTTTTTCATTTTCAGTCTGATTAAAGTTGAAATCGGGCGAAAAAATATTTGCTAAAATGCTTTTTAAATTTAATTCAAACTCTTCAAATATTTTATGATTAGAATCAATAATTTCTTTATTATCTCTAACGCCAATACTTAAATTATTATCTGAATTTTCGCTAAAAAAAGTATTAATTGAAAAAATTACAGGATTAATAAGGTTTAAATTATCTTTTGAAATCATTGTATAAAAAAGTAATTGAAAAAAACCTTTTAAGTTATCGTGTTCACCATCAAATAAATGTGATAATTCAGCAATATTTTTTTTATCACTACCCGATTTATAGTCGATAATTCTTGTAATTCCGTTTTTCAAATCAATTCTGTCTATAATCCCTCCTATTTTGATTTTTTTAGATTCATTATCAATTTGTAGAGCAAAAAATTTACTCACTGACTTTTCAAGTGCTGTTATTTCAAATGGAGAATATTGTTTGTCTATTTCGAGAAGCTGAAAAATATACTTTTTTAAAACTTCAAAAATCAAAATATTTCGTCCATGTAATTGATTATCTGATGCCAGATTCAAATCTTTGAACGATTGCATTAGCTTAGAATCAATTACATGGCTATCTGATAAGATTTTTTCAATATCAGATTTTTCGATAGTTTTCCCTTCAAAATCTTTATAAATTGCATAAACGGTATTGTGAAATAAACTTCCAAACATCATTCCGTCAATATCTTCTGTCAGCATTTCGGGTTCTTTTATTTTAGCAATATATTTAAAATAAAATTTCAATTGACATTCAATGTAAGTATATATTGCAGAAGGAGATAAAAATTTATTTTCATCAGTAATATATTTTGATAAAATATTTATACTCTCTGTATCTTTTTGTTTTGAAATAATTCTTTTGCTCTGAATTTCAGGAACTAATGAAATTGATTTTTCTATAAGTTCGTGAACTGTTTCATATTTCAATTGATGAAGATAACGGCTCATCTCACCAGTATTTACTCCATAAATATCGTTATTGTAAACAAAGTAAATATTTTTTGCTCGTTGAATTAATCTATAAAAATAATATGAATGAATTGCTTCGTATTGTTCAATTGTTGGTAAACCAAATCCTTTTCGGATATTATACGGAATGTACGAAGTAGGATTAATATTTCCCGATATAATTCCTTCATTAGCAGATAAAACAATTAAGTTGTCGAAATCTAATAAACGAGTTTCGAGTATTCCCATAATTTGCATTCCCGAAAGTGGCTCACCTTCGAAAGGGATTCTTAAAAAAGATAAATGAGTCTTTATAATGTTTACTAAAGTTTTATTTTGAAAACCTATTTTTAAACTTATTAAAACAGCTTCAAGTTTTTTTAATTCATTGATTATACATAAAGTAGCTTCATAGTCAATATTAAATCCTTCTTTATTTTTAATTATTTCGTTAAAGATTGAGCTTAATAAATTGATAAGATTTTCGAGAGTTAAATCATTTTCAAAAAATTCGTTCCAAACTGGAAAATCTTTTAAATCGCTGGTTGTTAAGTAAATTATATTATCAGAGATAATTTTATATACAAAATTTTCTGACTTTTTATTTTTTAAATATTTATTATTAAAGATATTAATGATATGCTTTGAATAGAGCTTATTTTTATTAAAATTTTCGGTATAAACTTCCAATATATTTAATATAAAAGAATAAATATAACTGTTTGTAACTGGGTAGCCCATTGTAATATTAACAGAATCTAATTTAGCCGGTAAACTATATATTAATGGAACTAAATTTTTTTCATCAGCCAAAATAATTGCAGTATTATCGAATTTTTTTGTATTAATTTTATTTTCTGAAATAAGCTCATTAATAATAGTTGAGGTTATTTTTGTTTCAGAAATTTTATTAGGAACTGGAATTATTTTAATCTCTTTCGGAATATTAAACGATTCGAATAATTCATTGTTTTTAAGCTCATTATCAAACAAATTGAGATTATTTCTTATAAAATAACCTGCTTCGTGATTAATATTTTTTAAATAATAATTATCGTAATCCCAATAAAATAATGCTTTTTTTAAAGATTTAATGTGCTTTGTAAATTCAATTTCGCACTTATCAAGAGCATTAAAACCAATAAAAATAACTTTCTTAAAAGGCATCAATAATTCGATTTTTGATAAATTATTTTCAATCACATCTCTATAAATCATTCCTTCATAAGCAATTCCTTGAGCAGAGAGATTTTTTTTGAAAATAGTATAAATATCTGATAATAAATCCCATAATGTTTTGAAATTGTCTTTTTCGTTAGAAGATTTTGAAATATTAAATGAATTCCAAAAATATTTAATTGCCTCAATTTGTTCGGATGTTAAATATTCGAAATTATCTTCAATTTTATGAATTTCAGAGATGTTTATAAATAACTTGTTTGCGTTTACACGGTTTTTATCAATTTCGTTAAAGTCGGCTAAAAGAATTTTTCCCCAATAATAAAAGTCATCGAATTTTTCCTGAGATTTTGTAATTAGAGCGTAAACCTCAAATAATTCAGCCAAAAGAATTAATTCGTCAGCTTCTATAAAATTTGAATGTTTTTTTATTTCGTTGTTAATGGTTGTAAATGTTGGAGTCCAAATAGGATTTGAAATTATTTCAGACAAATAAGCTTTAAAAAACAAACTGGAACGTATGTTTGGAAATACAAGACAAAGCTCTTGAAAATTGTTTTTGTGCTTATCGTACAAATCTTTGGCAACAAATTTGAGAAACTTATCCATCTTCAAAATTAAGTTTTAAATATATTAAATTAATACAGATTTATTAAATCAACAATTAATTATTGTTTAGTAAATTTAAATAATTCAATTTTGAAAAGAATAATTTATTATTTTTACAATTAAAATATAATAAACAAGCTATGAAAAATTTATTATTGATTGCAATAATTTTCGTTGTAACTTCATTATCAATGAATGCACAAAAGAAAGCAGAAGATTTTTACAGACAAGGAGAATTAAAATCTAGTTTTTTTGATAACGACGGTGCTATTACAGAATATCTGAAAGCTTTAGAAATTGATTCTACATACGAAGAAGCTTACAATAAAATCGCATTAATCTATTTTAATAAAAAAGATTATCAAAATGCAATTAAATATATGAATTCATATATTCGGTTTAAAAATGATAATTCTGATGCTCTGTATATTAGAGGAATGGCAAAATTTTCAAATGAAGATTTTCAAAGTGCTATAAACGATTTTGATAATGCAATTAAGATTAATCCAAAACATTTACGTTCGTTTTATGCAAGAGGGTTAGTTAAAAATAAAATTGGAAATTTTTCTGAAGCTGTTAACGATTTTGATGCTACATTGAATTTAAAAACTAAAGGAAATGATAAATTAGAATTTGCTGATGCATATTATAATAGAGCAATTGCTAAGAAAAATTTAGGAAAAAATGAAGATGCATGTTTAGATTTTAAAAAAGCGGCAGATTTAGGTTCAACTGAAAGCGAAAAAGCAATAATTAATAATTGTAAGTAATTTATTAACTAAAATAGAACAAAAATGTTTGGCGATTTAATGGGTAAAATGAAAGAGGCTCAGGCTGAAGTTGAAAAAGTTAAACAAAGACTTGATTCAATTACAGTTCAAGGAGATGCGTACAATGGAAAAGTGAAAATTGTAGCAACAGGAAACAAAAAAATAGTTGATGTTAAAATTTCAAAAGAGTTACTTTCTAATAAAGAAGAACTGGAAGATTATCTGGTTATTGCAATAAACAATGCTTTAAAATCGGCAGAAAATGTTCATGACTCCGAAATGCAGTCGGTTGCAAAAGGTATATTACCGAAAATTCCAGGATTATTCTAATCTGGAAATATTATTTGTTTAATTGTTTACCTTCATAATATCCTAAATATTACTTCTAAATGGTATTCAATCAAGAAATTCAGCTCATTAATTTTAATATTTTTAAACAATTTGGAAATTTACTTAATTATTCATCATGTCGAACTGGTGGAGTAAGTGAAAATCACCTAAGTAGCCTTAATTTAGGCTTTACAGTTGGCGATAATCCCGACAATGTAATTGAGAATAGAAATCGTCTAGCTGCTAAACTTGGAATTAATGCTTTTGATATGATTTTTGCCAAACAATCCAGCGAAGACGGTATTGCGATTGTTGATTCGTCAATGAAAGCCACAAAAATAGGCGAAATCCATCCAAAGCTAATAAATGTTGACGCATTAATAACAGACGTTCCTAACTTATGTATTTCAGTTCTAACAGCCGATTGTGTTCCTATTCTGATTTACGATTCTCAGAAAAAAATAATTGCTGTAGTTCATGCAGGATGGAAAGGAACAGTTATGAAAATTGTTTCAAAAACAATTAACAGAATGACAGAAATATTTAAATCTAATCCGAAAAATTTATTTGCCGTAATTGGTCCATCAATTAGTCCATCTGTTTATGAAGTCGGAAAAGAAGTTGCTGAGGTTTTTCAAAATGCTTTTGAAGGTTATGAAAATGAAATTTTAAAGCCAATTTCTGAAACCAAGTCGTTGCTAAATATGTGGGCTGCAAATCAAATTTTAATGGAAGAACTTGGAGTTCCAATTTATCAAATTGAAATAAGCAAGTATTGTACATATTCTAATCCCGATAAATTTTACTCTGCTCGTTATAACATGAATAATACCGGACGATTTGCAACAGGAATTATGTTGATTTAATTTTATAATTTTGATGAAAAAAAAATCAATATAATAAGTAAATTTTTCTACCTTTCGAGTAACTTCATTTAAATATTTATTTATGAAATTAACGGCAATAAAATTAATTATTTTAGTATTTTCCATAGCTTTAATTAGTTGCCAAAATACTAAAACAAAAACCATAAACAACACATCAAATAATACTGATAATGAACAACCTATAAAAGCAAATACGATACATTACGAATCGGTAAAAAATTCAAATATTAACTACGCTTATTATTTGCCCGAAGGCTACGATTCTACAAGAAAATATCCAGTAATTTTCTTTTTCGATTCACATGCAAAAGGTACTCTTCCGATTGAAAAATACAAAAAAATTTCAAGTGAATATAACTTCATAACAGTTGGTTCAAATAATTCTAAAAATGGGCTTCCACAACAAGAATATTCAAATATTATTTCATCTACTTTCAGGGATGCAATATCTAAACTTCAGATTGACACAGCCCGAATCTATACAATGGGTTTTTCTGGCGGTGCAAGAATAGCCATTTTAGCTGCTTATGAAACCGAAAAAGTAAAAGGAGTTGTTGCATGTGGAGCAAGCTTTCCTTATCAGCCATCAAATAAACTTGCGTTCAACTTCTTAGGAATTGTTGGCAATCAGGATTTTAATTATCTCGAATTTGAAAATATGAAACCAATTTTAGATAAAATTCATGCAAATTATCAAATAACAAACTTTAATGGAGTTCATGAATGGCCTTCAGACAGCCTTTTTGAAGAAGCAATTCTTTGGTTTGAATGTAATGCAATGAAGAATAATTCAATTCCTAAAAATGAAAAATCTATTAATAGAACAATTTCAATATTTGAAAATCAAATTACAAATTATGAAAATTCAAATTATATTTATAATGCTTACTTAAAAACAATTACTCTGATTAACTACATTAATAATTTAACTGATATTTCTGAATACACAAAAAAACTAAATAACTTAAAAAATAAAATCGAAGTAAAAAATTCACTAAAAGAAATTGAAGAATTAAAAGTTTTGGAATTAGTAACTCAAAAAGGATATTACAATGCTTTTCAAACAAAAGACACAATCTGGTGGACATCAGAACTAAAAAATATTGAACAAAAATGTGCCACAAACACTTTAAGAGGTCAGCTATTTTTTCGAATAAGGAATTTCCTTGGAATTATGTGTTATTCAAACTGTAATTCAGCAACTAAGCAAGCAAATATCGAATTACTAAAAATTACATTATTCGTTTATAAAAATGTGTCAGAAAATAATCCAGATTATTACTATTTTACTGCTTGTTTAAATGGTTTACAAAACAATAAAAATGCAGCTATCGAAAATTTGAAAAAAGCAATTGAATTAGGATTCAACGATATAGCACAAATTCAAAACGAATATGCTTTTAATATCATCAAAGGAACTCAAGAATATTCAGTACTAATGAGCAATATTCAATAAATCAATTTGCGTTTTAATTTTACATAATTTACCTTTACAACACTTACTCTCTAAATTAATAAAAAATGAAAAAAATTATTGTACTCGGTGCCGGTTTAGTTGGAAATGCAATTGCTCTTGATTTGGCTAAAAATCATGATGTTACAACTATTGATATTAATCCTGAACCACTTCAAAAGTTATCAGAAGGTTTTGGAATAAATACCATTGTCGCTGATTTATCTGACGAAAAAACAGTAAAAAATCTTGTTAAAGATTATGATTTAGTAATAGGAGCTGTTCCCGGATTTATGGGTTTTAAAACAGTTAAATATGTGATTGAAAGCAATAAAAACATTGTTGATATTTCATTTTTTCCAGAAGATTTATTCGAATTAGATGAATTAGCAAAAAAACATAATGTTACGGCAGTTGTCGATTGCGGAGTTGCACCAGGCATGGGAAACATAATACTTGGTTATCACAACGAAAGAATGAAAATCGAAAACTACAAATGTTTTGTAGGAGGATTACCATTAGTTCGCGAATGGCCCTACGAATATAAAGCAGTATTTTCGCCAATCGATGTTATCGAAGAATATATTCGTCCAGCCCGTTATGTCGAAAATGGAAAAGTAATTATACGAGAAGCACTTTCCGACCCCGAACATTTGTTTTTTAACCATGCAGGAACTCTCGAAGCATGGAATTCTGACGGACTGCGTTCGCTCATCAAAACAATGAATATTCCGAATATGATTGAGAAAACAATGCGTTTTCCAGGCACAATCGAATACCTGCGAGTGCTTCGTGAAACCGGTTTCTTCTCTTATGACGAAATTGAAGTTAAAGGCATTAAAGTCAGACCAATTGATGTTACAGCTAAATTATTATTCCCAAAATGGAAACTTAAACCGGGTGAAGGTGATTTTACTGCTATGAGAATAATTATTGATGGACACGAAAACAATATTTACAAAAATTACATTTATAACCTTTACGACAAATACGACCAAGATACCAATACAATTTCAATGGCTCGAACAACAGGATATACCTGTACAGCAGTAGCTAACTTAATCTTAAACGAAGATTTTAATCAAATCGGGATTTGCCCACCCGAATATCTTGGAGTGAATGAACAAAATTTCGCATTTATAGTTAATTATCTAAAGGATAGAGGTGTTAACTATATTTTAGAAACCATTTCACAATCGACAGGAATTTAGAGATTTAAGAAAATGATATTAATCAATTTTAATACATCTGTCTTCATCCACTTCGTTTGGGAATTGCTCAACTACAAACAATTTATCAATAACCAAAAATATCAACTAAATGTATAAAACATCTTTACTTTTAATAGTTTCCGCCCTTATATTTCAACAATGTAAACATAAGCCTGATGAAATAAAGCCTAACAATGATGGTCTTACTAATCCCATAAGCCGAATTGAATGGGAATTTAACCGACTTAAAGACCCTATAACAGGAAAAATCCCTGCAAACATTCGGAAACTTGAATTAGATTTTGCAAAAAAACTTCCAAACGATGCTGAACAAAAAAACATCATTTTTAATTGGGCATCACGTGGACCTTGGAATGTGGGAGGCAGAACCAGAGCAATGGCACTTGATGTTAACGATGAAAACATTATTCTAGCAGGTGGCGTTTCAAGTGGAATGTGGCGTTCGGTTAATGGCGGTCAAAGTTGGACTAAAACTACTGCTAATGACCAATTGCATAATGTAACATGCTTGGTTCAGGATAAAAGAGTTGGAAAAACAAATACTTGGTATTTCGGAACTGGCGAAGCATATGGTAATTCTGCCAGCGAATCGTATTCGGCTTTTTTTACCGGTGATGGAATTTTCAAATCAACTGATAATGGACTTTCTTGGCAATCAGTTACATCTACTGCAACTAATAGCCCTCAACTTACAAATAATTTTGATTTAATATGGAATATTGCAGTTGATAATTCTAAAGATACAGTTGACATAATATATGTGGCTGCGAAAGCAAAAATTTATCGTTCTGCCGATAGTGGAGATACTTGGACTCCAGTGCTACAAGGCGGAGTTACAGCTTCTTACTTTACCGATGTATTGGTAAATTCAACCGGAATTATCTACGCTACATTGAGTTCAGAAGGTTCTAAAAAAGGCATTTGGCGTTCAGAAGATGGGATAAATTATACCAAAATTATGCCTTCTAATTTTCCTGCAAATTATAATCGCTTAGTTATGGCTGTTAATCCTTCAAACGAAAACGAAGTTTATTTTCTTGGAGTTACACCAAATTATGGTCAACAAAGTACAAATTTTGTTGGTGAAACAGAATGGAATAGCCTTTGGAAATATACATACATTGCAGGAAATGGTGCAGATACAAATGGTGTTTGGGTGAATTTATCTTCAAGTATTCCGAACAATCAAATTTCAACTTTTGATAATTTTTATGCTCAAGGTTCTTACGACTTAACAATTGCAGTAAAACCTGATGAACCAAATGTAATCTTTATTGGAGGCACTAATTTATATCGTTCTACTGATGGATTTACTACTCCTGCAAACGTTTCACAAATAGGCGGTTATAAAATTGGTACTACATTTCCCGATTTCAAAGTTTATCTGAATCATCATCCCGACCAACATGTGTTACTATTTTCACCTTCAAACCCAAATGTTTTATTCAATTCTAATGATGGTGGTGTATTTAAAACTCTTAATTGTAAAAACGATACAGTTGCTTGGACATCATTGAATAATGGATATTTAACTACTCAGATTTATGCTATTGCAATTGACGAAAATAACGAAAACGATAAATTCCTTGCAGGTTTTCAAGATAATGGCAATTATTTTACAAATAATTCAAATCAAACTTCACCATGGAATATGCCTTTAAACGGCGATGGTTCGTTTATGTCAATTTCTAACGATGGAAATACTTATTATCTATCTATTCAAAATGGAAAAGTTTATAAAATGACTTTGGATAATGATGGAAACCCAACAGCTTTTGCACGTATCGACCCAATTGGCGGCAATAATTACCAGTTTATTAACCCTTTTGAATTAGACCCAAACAACGACAATTTAATGTATGTTGCAGCAGGTAAATATTTATGGCGAAACGATAGCCTTAATTATATTCCTTTAGCTGGAAACTACGATTCTATTTCCACAGGTTGGTTTAAAATGGGTGCATCTGCAAATTATTCTACATCAAATATTACTTCGATAGCCATTTCCAAAAATCCGGCAAATATTGTATATTATGGAACAACTTCAAAAAAAGTATTTAAAATAGAAAATGCCAACACAGGCGATCCTATTCATACTGCTATAAATAATACTACCTTTTTCCCATCAGGCACTGTTACTTGTATTGCATTAAATCCTGATGATGCAAATAAAATTATGATTGTTTACTCAAATTATAGCATTTATAGCTTATTTTATTCCGAAAATGGAGGAACAAGTTGGATTAAAGTTGCCGGAAACCTTGAACAAAATGCTAATGGCACTGGAACTGGTCCTTCGTGCCGTTGGGCTTCGATTATGCCGCGAGGCGATTCAACATATTATTTAGTTGCAACAAGTGTTGGAATGTTTTATACTACCAGTCTAATTGCAGATTCCACAGTGTGGACACAAGCAGGCTCAAATGTCATAGGAAATGTAGTTTGCGAAATGCTCAAAACTCGTGCTTCTGATGGTCTAATTGCTGTTGGAACTCACGGAAATGGTGCATATAGCACAACATTATTACCTGTTGGAATTAAAAATAAGTCAATTAATAAATCGGAGTTTAATTTATTTCCAAATCCTGCATCTGACAAAATATACATTAACGGAACTGTAAAAGAAAATTCTGACTTTAAAATCAAAATTTTCAAATCTAATGGAACACTTGAAACAGAATATAATTCAAAAACTAATTCTTCAAAAATCTTTGAATATTCTGTTTCTGTTGAAAACCTAGCCAATGGTATTTATTACTTCATTATTGAGATTGAAGGAAATGCTACAGCTAAAAAGTTTATTATACAGAGATAATGATTTTAATAGAAAATTTGATTGGTATTATTTGACAAAAGAGTTTATTAATATTATTTTTGTTATATTGAATAAATTATTTTAATAAAAAATATTATGACCGACATTTCTTCAAGAATAACATTAAATTCAGATGTTTGTAACGGAAAACCATCTATCAGAAATATGAGGTTTACAGTTACTCAGTTATTAGAATTACTTGCATCAGGAATGACTAATAATGAGATTTTAAAAGACTATCCGTATATTGAAAAAGCAGATATAGAGGCTTGTTTGAATTATGCTGCACATATAGCTAATACAAAAAAAGTAATCCCTTTTTCAGCTTAATATGCAACTAAAGTTTATTATAGATACTCAGTTACCTCCATTATTATATTCAGTATTTAAAAGATTTGATTGTAATGCTATTCATACTACTTTTTATCCAGATGGTCATCTATTAAAAGATAAACAAATCAGGGAAATTGCTATAATTGAAAACCTTATAATTGTTACTAAAGATGAAGATTTTATTGATTATTACCTAATTAAAGGAGCTCCACCCAAAATATTATTACTTGATATAGGAAATATTAATAATAAAGACTTAGTTTCCATTCTCGTCAAACAAATGGAAGAAATTAAAAAATCTTTTATAGATAATTGTGAACTTGTTATTATTCAACGAAACAATTTAATCGCATATTAAATAGAATATATAATGTCAAGCAACAGCATAGGAAAATTATTCACACTCACCACTTTCGGCGAATCTCACGGATATTCTATTGGTGGAATTATTGATGGATGTCCGGCGAATATTAAAATAGACTTTGCATTAATAAAAAAAGAACTCAAAAGAAGAAGTCCAAAATCAGAATTTGAAACCAAAAGGAACGAAATTGATGACTTTGAAATTGTATCTGGATTATACAATGGTGTTACATTGGGTTCGCCAATTGCATTTATTATTAAAAACACCAATAAAAGAAGTGTCGATTACGATAATCTGGAAAACATTTATCGCCCTTCGCATTCCGATTTCACATATTCAAAAAAGTACGGAATCAGAGACCCACGCGGTGGCGGCAGAGCATCGGCAAGAGAAACCACATCATGGGTTTTTGCCGGCGCTGTTGCAAAGCAAATTTTAAATGCTCATAATATCGAAATTGCTGCATTTGTTTCACAAATAGGTGATATTAAACTAGAAAAAAATCCCCCCTCTCCCAGCCCATTCTTTGCCGATTCGTTTATTACACGCTGCCCCGATAAAGAAACTGATTTGAAAATTCAAAAACACTTAAATTTTATTTTAGAACAAAAAGATTCTTGCGGAGGCATTATAACCTGTAATATTAAAAATTTACCAATAGGCTTAGGCGAACCTATTTTCGATAAACTCCCTGCCAGACTTGCACATGCGATGATGACAATTAATGCTGTAAAAGGTTTTGAAATTGGTGAAGGCTTCAACTCTGCCATTCTAAAAGGTTCTGAATATAACGACGAATTTATCGAAACAAAAAATCAAATCCGAACTAAAACAAATCATGCCGGAGGCACATTAGGAGGCATTTCTAATGGCGAAGACCTTGTTTTCAGAGTTGCGTTTAAGCCAATAGCATCAATTTTGCAAAAACAAAACACAGTTGACACAGATGGAAAAGCTACCGAAATTGAAATAAAAGGTCGCCACGATGTATGCGTTGTTCCAAGAGCAATTCCTATTGTGGAAGCAATGGCAGCTTTGGTTTTAGTTGATTTTTTGTTGATTGCAAAAGCTTATAAACTATGACATTAAGCTGGAACGAAATAAAAGAACTTTTTTAGCTCAATACTCACAAGCATTTACAAGCGAAGCAAACCGAATGGTTTTTTTGTTTGAGTTGTATGATAAATATACGGCTGATTTGTTTACAAAAGAAAAGGTGAAAAAATCTAAAAGAAAATTTATTTTAGAATAAATATGGATTCAAACAAAATTTCGGATTTTTTATATGAAATCTCACCAAATATATCATTTGATATAAGAAATTCATATGTTGATAATAAAATATATTTAAAAATTTCTGACCATAATTATTTATTAGAAAATACAGATTATTATTATAAAAATGAATTGAATTTTGTTCACTTTACTAATCTTTATTCTTTTCAGAATATATTAAATCAAAAAACAATAAGACTCACTAATTTACATAGCCATAATGATAATCAAGAGCTTGGTTATTCGTTTGGTTTTATTGACCATAAATACATAAATTGTAATTTTTCTAAAACACACATGTTTTCTTTATCAATGTGTAAAAGAGACTTGATGACTGATGAGAAATTAATTAATGATGAGTTTAATCTATGGCGATTATATGGTGATAATGGAAATGGAGTAGCTATTGGGTTTAAGATAATGAATAACCCTAAAAAATGGAGTAAATATCATTTGAGCGAAGTATATTATGAAATTGATAAACTTAAACAATTAAAAGAATTGTATGATAAAATTATATACTTTCTTAAGGACGAAAAAAATGTAATAGTTGATATAGGTAAATTATTAAGCTTTAATAAATCAGCTCTTTTTATGTCTGAAAAAGAGGTTAAAATATTGTATGATGAAACAGATTATTATAGTTTGGGAAAAAAAGATTTTTACGATTTAAGGTCGGAATATTATAATAGTTACAACTTTAAATTTGACATTTCAAAGTTATTAAATGGAAATTTTCATGAACGATTTATTGAATTACCTATTTTCTCTAATAATGAAGATGATTCTGTTCCTTCAATAAAAATCGATAAAATTTACCTTGGCTATAAGTATAATATTAGCAAAATTGATTATTTCGCTCTTTCAAAATTTGAATACCAAATTAAGCAAAAATTTGGTTATACTCCTGAAATAGTAAATTCTAGATTATTAAAATATTTTAATAAAAGAATGTAAATTATGACTACAAATTATAGTACAATTAAAACAATACTAAAAACATAATATAAAACAACCAAAAAATATTGAAAACAAAAGAGTTTCTGAAAATTTGTTAAGATTATAAGTTTAACTTTTAATATCCAATGTCCAAACGTCCCCACAAACCCAGCAAGCAAAATCTTGATAAAATTTCAAGAGCGCAGCATCCTAAAAATATTACATTTTACATTTTAAATATTACATTTTAAACCTCCTTCAAAAAAAAATTATAGTTTTGCATTTCCAATTTAAAGCTTAAAAAAATATGAAAAAATTAGCAGTTGTTGCACTTGGCGGAAATGCACTTTTAATGGCTGGTCAAAAAGGCACTATTGATGAGCAGGAAGAAAATGTTTACAACACATGTAAACATATTCTTGAACTGATTAAACAAGATTATAACCTTGTAATTACTCATGGAAATGGTCCGCAAGTAGGAAACATTTTATTACAAAATAATGCAGGTGCTCAGGTATATGGTATTCCTGAAATGCCACTTGATATTTGCGGAGCATACTCACAAGGCTTTATAGGATATATGATTGAACAACAACTTCGTAACGTATTGGAAGAAGTTAAAATCGACAGAGATATTATAACACTTGTAACTCAGGTTTTAGTCGATAAAGACGACCCTGCTTTTAAAAACCCTACTAAACCAATTGGTCCGTATTATTCAATTGAACAAGTAGAAGAATTTAAAAAAGCTAACCCTGAAGCTGTTTACAAAGAAGACCCAAAACGTGGTGGATGGCGAAAATTAGTTGCTTCACCAAAGCCTTTCAGAATTGGAAACAGAAAATCAATCGAATCATTAGCTCGAAACGGACAAATAGTTATTGCAGTTGGCGGCGGTGGAATACCTGTATTTTATGTTAAACCAAACAAACTTCAAGGAATAGATGCAGTAATTGATAAAGACTTAGCCTCTTCACTCCTAGCCCATCAAATAGGTGCAGACGAATTTTATGTATTAACCGATGTTCCAAAAGTTTGCTTAAACTTTAATACTCCACAAGAAAGAACATTAGACCGAATTACAGTTGCCGAAGCCAAAAAGTTTTTATTAGATGGCGAATTTGGCGAAGGAAGTATGGCACCAAAAATTAAAGCTGCTCGTGAATTTATCAAAGGCGGTGGAAAACAGTCAATTATTACAACTGCATCAGAACTTGGAAAAGAAAATTCAGGAACCAGAATAGTTTTGAATAAATAATACAATTTACGATTTGGGATTTACGATTTACGAATTTTCGTCATTGCGAGGTACGAAGCAACCTTTAGCTCGACGAAGTCAATCTCAAAGCAACGAACAATTTAACAAAGTAACAATGAACCTCAAACTCTTACTCCCCTTCCTTTGGAAGGGGTTTGGGGTAGGTCAAACTTCAAACTAATAACTACAAACTAATAACCAATAACCAATATGTCATTTAATTTAAGAAACCGAAGCTTTTTAAAGCTATTAGATTTTACACCACAAGAAATTAAGTTTTTACTTGATTTATCGTTCGATTTAAAAAAAGCAAAGTATGCAGGAACCGAACAACAAAAGCTTAAAGGAAAGAATATCGCTTTAATCTTTGAAAAAGATTCAACCCGAACTCGTTGTGCATTTGAAGTTGCAGCACTTGACCAAGGTGCTCATGTTACTTATTTAGGACCTACAGGTTCGCAAATGGGTAAAAAAGAATCAGTTAAAGATACAGCAAGAGTTCTAGGCAGAATGTACGATGGTATCGAATATCGCGGTTACGGTCAGGAAATTGTTGAGCAATTAGCTGAATTTTCTGGTGTTCCGGTTTGGAATGGTTTAACAAACGAATTTCATCCAACTCAGATATTAGCCGATTTTATGACAATGCTCGAACATTGCGATAAACCTCTTAATCAAATAAAATTTGCATATTTGGGCGATGCACGAAACAATATGGGTAACTCTCTTTTAGTTGGAGCTTCAAAAATGGGAATGGATTTTCGTTCAGCAGCACCAAAAAGCATTCAACCCGACGAAAAATTAGTTTCAA
>Ga0154360_1202_pt2 | contig 28469 bp, 23 predicted proteins | sample RifGroA2_FD_115888 | JGI IMG/M metagenome (GOLD analysis project Ga0154360, IMG submission 115888) | Bacteroidetes bacterium GWA2_30_7 | reverse complement strand
TCTTGCTCGGATAAATTTGTTTCTTTAGATTTTGATTTCCAAAACCTTAGTTTGTTTTTTATCTTATCCCAAAAGCTTTTTCCCAGTATAAAAATACTTAAATAAAAAGTTATTTCTCCTGCAATTATCAATATTGTTGAATACCCTGCGATTTGAACTTTTGAAAAACCTAACCACGGTATAATAAATAAAATTCCCCATAAAATACATGAAAGCAAAAAAATTATATATCCGATTATTTTAATTCTTTTTTTCATCGAAGCAAATTAATTCAGCTTTTTTTATACGAAATATCTGGTATTTACAACAATACTATTTTTTATTTTCAAGTTTTTTCAAGTTTATTAAAAAGAGAATAATAATCAGAGTAGGCATTGATAATTTGTAAAGTTGCGAGATATTTTTGTTTGGAGAAATATAATATGACGTTAAAAAAAAAAATATGGAAATAATGCCACAACATAGTCCAATTACATTAATAATCTTTTGGGTATTTTTATTGAGATTAATTTTGCGAAATCGAATAACGATAAATATAATAACAGCTATTATCAAAACAATTAATGAAATGATAATATGTATTTTCATTAATAAGAAATTAAATTAGTTTTGAAATTATTTTTTGTAAAATAAACAGATTTTCATTATTAAAAATCCTTCAACGTTTCCTGTGCACCTTTATGAATTTCGTACCAAAAGTCGAGTGCTGCCGATTGTTTATCTTTTTCGAAATATTCAATCCATTTTGTAAGGTCAGAATCAGCATTTTTTTCGACCACTTGTTTGCGTTTCAAAAAGGTGTAAACATATTCAATATTTCGTTCCGATTCCCAAAATACCGAAGAGTTTCGGCTGTTTATACGTGCAGTAATCATTTTAATATTTGCATTAAGTTTTTCTTTCATTCCTTCGCCATAAATAGACTCTACAATATCGGGAAGCATTTCTTCTGCCCACTGTCGGTGGAAACGGCAAAATCCTAAATTATCCAAAATAAATTCTTTTTGCATTCGGTCGGCATTTTTCTGACCAAGCTTACGAGGTGGAATATAATCGTTAGAATAATTCATATAATATTTTCCCATAATAGCCATTGGCGAAAGCGCTCCTGCAACCCAATATTGGTTAGGAACCATCCAACCGTTTCGTGCATAAGAGTTGTAAACAAATTTATTTATAATGCTACGATTTTTTGTGCGAGAAAGTTCGTGAGCTAATTTTCTTGGACCTTTAAATAAATTCAATATTCCTTTCTTTTCGATAATTGCATCAAGTAATTCGATTCCAATATTTGCATTGTGCATAGAGTCCTCAACAATTTTGAAATTAGTTTGTGTAAAAACCGGATATTCGGTAACGCCAAGCTCTTCTTTTGTAAGTAATTTTTCATCAAGACATTCCATTAACCAAGATAAAACTCCACCTGCCGAAATTGCATCAAAGCCATACATATCTGCATGATGATTAAGCTTTTCGGCTGCTCTCTGGTCGAAAATTCCACATTGAGGTCCCATTGTCTGGTAAGGTTCGTAGTCTTTTTTAAATTCCCCATTCATTTTTTTACAAACCGCTCCACAAGGTTCTCCACAATTGGCTTGTTGTTTTTTCTCAATCGTTTCTTCGTTAAATTGTTTAAGATAATGATTTTTAATCAATTTCTCATTTATATCTAAACGGCTTTCTTCGTCCATAAAAATTGATTTATAGTTGAAGGCCATTATTTTACCACCTAAAGTTGCATAATTTACACCAAGAGTTCCGCCTGTATTGAAGTGCGAATCGTAACGATATTTTGTTGTTGCTTCAATGTCTTCGGCTGCAAGTTTTTTGTTAAATTTTTGTTCAAACCATTGGTCTGCTACTTTTCGGTCTTTAAAATCTTCGTGAATTTCTGTACCACCATAAATTATTGCACAAATGCCATGTTCTTGTAATAATTTTGAACCAAAACCGCCTCTTCCAGCCCAAGTATCAACAAATGAATTTTTTCCATTTTTTACTGGTGCAGAGCCAATTGCACCAAAATCGGTACTTAATGCCGAAGGACCAACTGCTAGTACTCGAGGAGTCGATTTATATTTTGATGAAAATTGTTCGAGTGTAAAATCTAACATTCCATAAAAACCTTTTCGTCCTTGCTTCCAAATATTTTTAATATCAACTGGAATTAATCCAACTTCTATTTCCTCGCCATGAGTACGATTTAAGTACAATATAGATGGACTTCCTGCCTTTCCGGTAATTGATAATAAATTAATTCCCAGATTTTCGAAAACTAATCCAGCACCACCCATTGAAGAAATATAAAAACCTCCCCAACATGGCGAAAATCCTGTAAATACCAGTCTATTAGACCCAGGAAATATTGAGCCGCCAAAAATGCCGGTTCCTATATTCAAACTATTATTTTTTGCCGCTAAATGATAGCCTAAATCGACAGGACCGAAAAACTCGCCAATCTGAAACTTATTAAACTTATAAAATGAAGTTGAAGCATCAATTGTAATTGTTCTTAAATGTGATTCCATATATTTGAGTTTTAATATGATTAGATAACAAAAATAATTAAATATTTTACAAAATGTAATTTCTTGAAAATTAAATTACGAAATTAGACTCTGAACATTATAAAAAAGAATTATGAATTTTCATTAAACCTGTAAGTCTGGCTTATTTTGGCAGTGATATGTTCACATTAGATTATAATTCAATTGATTATCTTATAGAAATATTTTATTGCAAAACATAAATATTTTTTACATTTACAACATCTTAAAGAAAAAGGATTTAGTTAAATTACATTTAAAAAAAATAAACGCAATTATTCGTTTAGCGAAATGTTAGCAGACATTTTACAAATAAGCAATAAAGTAAAATATTATGATACCACTTAATGAAATTAAAATATGCAAATGGTCATGGGTTAAAACGGCTGATTTGATTAAAAATAATAAGCATTTACAAACGTTTCATTAACCTCATCAGCCAATTAGACCCAAGACCAATCAGTCTAATCCGTTTCATCTGTGTTCTATTGGATTTTGTACAGATATGGATTTTACCCTTATGTATTGAGAATATACAAAATTTCGTTTAAAAATAAAACGATATAAATTTTGAATAAAAGTCATTTAAGCACCCAATTTAAAAAATTGATTTAATTTTGCATTAATGTTTCAATTTTCAGAAAAATACATGCACCGTTGCCTTGAGTTGGCATCTCTGGGGCTTGGTAATACTGCTCCAAATCCGATGGTTGGCTCTGTAATTGTGTTTGATAATCAAATTATTGGAGAAGGCTTTCATCAGCAATATGGAAAAGCTCACGCAGAAGTTAATGCAATAAATTCGGTAAAAGACAAATCTCTTTTACAAAAAGCAACACTTTATGTTAATCTCGAACCCTGTTCGCATTTTGGCAAAACCCCTCCCTGTGCCGATTTTATCATCGAAAATAAAATTCCAAATGTTGTAATTGGAACTACCGATGTGAACGAAATTGTTTGCGAAAATGGAATAAAAAAGCTTTTCGATGCCGGATGTAATGTCAAAGTTGGAGTTTTAGAAAAAGAATGTAGAGAGTTAAACAAAAGATTTTTTACATTTCACGAAAAAAAGCGACCTTTTATTTTATTAAAATGGGCACAAACCAGCGATGGATTTATAGATAGAATAAGGACTTCGAGCGATAAATCTCCTGCAAATATTTCTGATAAATTTCACCGAATTTTAACTCATAAATGGCGTTCCGAAGAACAAGCAATTATGGTTGGCACTCAAACCGCATTATTAGATAATCCAAAATTAAATACACGTGAATGGACAGGCAAAAACCCAACAAGAATTGTAATTGACAGAACATTACGTCTTACAAAAAGTTTGTATTTGTTTGATGGCTCAATTCCAACACTTATTTTTACAGAGGTTAAAAATGAAGTAAGTTCGCCAAATACAGAGTACATAAATATTGATTTTGATGAAAACTGGTTAGAGCAAATGCTAACTATACTTCATAAACGAAAAATACAATCAATTATGGTTGAGGGCGGTTCGATGCTATTAAATACATTTATTCAAAAAAATTTATGGGACGAAGCCGGTGTTTTTACTTCAAAAATTAAATTCCATAATGGAATTAAAGCACCAACCTTAATAGGAAATTATATAAAACGTGAAATAATTGATGGAAATATTCATGAAATTATTGTTCCATGCTAAAAATTCGTGAAAACTTTATACACTCAATCAATAAATTAGCTGGAAATATTCCAACCAAAACTCTCACAAATATCACAGGACAAAAAGTTATTTTTCCTTTTTACCATTGCATTTCCGATGAAGCACCTATTCATATAAAACATTTATATCAAGTAAAAACTGTTAAGCAATTTGAAGCTGATTTAGAATTTCTTTTAAAAAATTACAAACCACTAGATTATGCTGATTTAGATTATTATATACAGAATAAAAAAACAATTACAAAACCTTCATTTTTACTTACTTTTGACGATGGACTAAGAGAGTTTCACGACATTATTGCTCCAATTTTATATCGAAAAGGAATACCTGCAATTTGCTTTTTAAATTCTGAATTTATCGACAATAAAGCATTGTTTTACAGATACAAAACAAGTTTATTAATTGAATACACTCTTTTATCGAAACCAAATATTGATGCAGGTAAGTATGCAAATTATCTAATTAGACGAGAATTTAAAAAGCTCATAAAGCACTTACAGCTAATTAATTATGAAAATAAAGATATTTTAACCAATTTGGCAAACACTGCAAATTATAATTTCACAAAATATTTAAGGGAGAATAAGCCATATCTCACTTCAAAACAAATATTATCACTCAAAGAACAAGGTTTTCGTTTTGGTTCACACAGCATCGACCATCCAGAATACAGGTTTATTTCATATGAAGAGCAACTAAATCAAACCATTAAAAGCACAAATAGAATTTGTAACGACTTTGGCATTAAATATAAATATTTCTCATTTCCGTTTACCGATTATGGAGTTTCAAAGCAATTTTTCGATGAAGTTTATAATCAAAACAAAGTTGATATTTCGTTCGGTTGTGCCGGAATTAAAGCCGATTCAGCAGTAAAAAACATTCAAAGAATATCGTTAGAAATGAATAATTTATCGGCAAAACAAATAATTAATTCTGAGCTTATTTATTACATTTTTAGAGCTATTTTTGGGAAAAATAAAATCAAAAGAACTTGATAGAGTTGAAATTATATAATATCGTGGAACTTGAACAACTCATTAATTTGGAGCGGTTTTACAATTTTAAAAATATTCCTATTTCGTTACATCGTGCTAAATCGCATTTCCACAATCCACGAGCCGACAAAAACGACATAATAATGATTATTGCCTTCAAAAACAATGAAATAGTTGGCTACATGGGCATATTACCAGATTTTTTATTTATAGAATCCCTTACAAAACATAGAGATTCGTCATTGCGAGGAACGAAGCAATCTATTCAAACATTAACAGATAGCTTCACGAACAATAGCAATATTATTGAAAAACTAAAATTCGGCTGGTTTAGCTGTTTTTGGGTAGATGAAACGATGAGAGGAGAAGGGCTCGGAACACAACTGGTAGAAAAAGCCTTATCGGAATGGAGTGGCAATATATTAATTACCGAATTTGCACCACTTTCAAAAAAACTGTATTTAAAAACAAATTCATTTAATAATTCAACTTTCTTAAACGGAATCAGACTTTACAATCGTTTTGATTTACAACACATTTTGCCTCCAAAGAAAAGGATTTTTCACAAAATTAAATCCCTACTTTCAATTACAGACAATGTTTTAAACTTTGTGTTTGATATTCGCTTTCTATTTATAAATAAAAATAGTTCATCGTTAAAGCTTGAACGAATTTCAAAATTTGATTCTGAAATAGAAAACTTTATAAATTCAAACAATAATACACAATTGTTTAAGCGTGAAACTGTTGATTTTAACTGGATTATTAAATATCCTTGGATTATTCAATCAGATAAAATTGATTCGCTTAATAAGAGATATTACTTTTCAGCAGTTGCTAAATCTTTTGAAAATTTTTGCTGTAAATTAAGAAACAAAAACAATGAAGTTGTTGCTTTTCTGTTTTTTACAAAACGAGAAAACACATTAAAATTGCCATATTGCATTTACAAATCAAAATATTTGCATGAAATAATTCTTGTTATTTTGCAACAGATAATTGAATTAAAAATTTCTACTTTTACAACTTATAATAATGAAATTTCTGACCAACTTTTGAAACAAAAAACAAATAGTTTATTTAAGAAAAAAATGATTCGTGAATATTTGATTTCTAATAATTTAAAAGAATATTTCGATAGTAATAATTTCGTTATTCAAGATGGCGATGGAGATTGTGTTTTTACTTAATAAAATATAAAAATTACAGCGTTATTGCGAGGAACGAAGCAATCTTAATTTTTTTGAAAATGTTTTTTTATTTATCTAAAATATTACTCTTTTTAATAACTCCAATCACTTGGATATTAGGACTTTTGATTTATTCAATATTTACTAAAAACATTAAACGAAAAAAACGTGGTTTTATAATAACCTTAGTTCTTTTTTTAGTTTTCACAAATTCATTTATAGTTGACGAAGTATTCCGTTTTTGGGAAATTAAAGCACTTAATACTGATTCAATAACGGTTCAATATGATTACGGAATTGTTTTAGGCGGAGTTAGTTGGTACGATAAACAGTTTGATAGAATTGGTGTTATACGCAGTTTCGATAGAGTTTACCAAGCTGTTGAATTATACAAATTGGGCAAAATAAAAAAAATATTCCTTTCTGGTGGCTCGGGAAGCATTGTCGATGCCGATTATAACGAAGCCGCAGTAATTAAATCGCATTTAATAATAATTGGTATTCCTTCCGAAGATATTGAATATGAAGACATATCGCGAAATACAAGAGAAAATGCAATAGAATCCCAAAAAATTATTCCAGATTCAAGTAGTTGTTTATTAATAACATCTGCATTTCACATGAGACGGGCAAAAGGCTGTTTTGAAAATGTTGGTTTTAAGGTTACTCCTTATGTTGTTGACAGATATTCAGGTGATAGAAGGTATATAATCGACCATTTAATTGTTCCAAATGTAGATGCACTTAGCAATTGGACTTTGATAATGCACGAAATATCGGGTTATGTTGTTTATTTTGTGATGGGGTATTTGTAATTAATTTAACAACTGCGACTAGATTTTACCTGAATCTGTCCAACTTACCTGAAGGTGATATAATCTCTCGAAACTCACATTGGGTATGAGCAATTGTAGTAGGACATTTTATTCTTTCTTTGAATCAATCTTAGCGTCAATTATCAATCCTATCTTTTTCGCTCTATTCTCGCTCCACCCACCAGTAAAGTCCTGTGTTATCTTCGTATTTATATAAATTTGTAATTTTTGTTTATTAATGTCATTTTTATAATACACTCCAGTGATTGAATTCCATTCATTTGCTTGCATTCCACGTTTTCCAATAACATTATCATTTTCGAGGCTAAAAGAAAATATTGTGTAGCCTTTTTCCTTTAATGCATCTTTGATGATTTCTGTTAAATCTTCTTCTGTCATTATTATATTTCGTTCAAAGAAATATTCATTAGACTTATTGGAAGTTCTAATTGGATCTTTTTTATCTTGGTATTCTGTTGAATATTTATCAAAATTAATTTCAGTAGAAGATTTTGGAAAATCGCCAATCTTCGCAACTGAAAGACAACTATAAAATGGTATCAACAGAATCAATAATACAATAAATTTTATCGTGTAAAATCTGAATCTCATATTAACTGTTACTACTAATTTGTTAAATGCTTTACAACGCCAATATTCCTGCATATTGCGTGTATATTTACTATATGTTAAAATTTTATTCGCTCTAAATAGAATTTTCATTTCCTCTTCCTAAAAACAAACTCCACAGTAGCCCCCTTCCCTGCAAGGCTTACAAAAATATCTGTAATCATAAAAACCGGCATTGTGGCAATAAAAAATAACTTTTGCAGCAAAATATTTAATTTTGAATATTCCTTTGCGTAATGGTTATTTCCTTTAAGTCGCTCGAATAAAACTTCACGCCTTGTAACTATTTTATTTAAAATACTTTGAACCATTCCGTATGGATTTTGTTCAAACGACATAAACTGTTTGCCAACCAGCTCAAAACCATAACAATTCAACAGTTTTTCAAAATCGTTTGGTGCAAAGAAAAACAAATGTCGTGGAGGGTCAAGGTGAAGCCATTTTCCCTTAAACCACTTTGCCTGTAAGCTGTCGATATTGGGAAACGACATTATTAAAATGCCTTTGGGTTTTATAATTTTTGAAATAATTTCGAGAATTGTTTTAGGTTCGGTTAAATGTTCAAAAACGTGAAAAAGTGTAATTGCCGAAAATGTTTCAGGCTCAAAATCTGAATGTTCCAGCATTCCGATTTTCAAATTAATTTCTTTAATTTTTGATGTTCGTTCGGCAGAATTTCCGGGTAGTTCTGTTCCAAAAAGTTTGTAATTTCCGATTTTATTCAAATACATCAGAAATCTTCCGTTTCCGCAGCCAATATCCAATACAGCATCGTTTTCTTTTAGATATTTTGCTAATTTTCTGGCTCTTCCGCTTCGGAAATAGTCCAGCACTTGTTCAATAACTGGAAATGAAAACTTTTTTTCGTTGCTTCCATAATACGTCGAATCGTAAGCCATATCTAATTGCTCGAAAGTTGGCGTAGGCGAAAGAAAAAAAGCATAGCAATTATTACATTTATTGATATTGAAATTATGTCCGAAAATATCAGACACAGGATACATTATTTTGCTATTGGTTGTTTTACAGAATCCGCAGGGATTAACCGAATCAGTCATTTTTTTTCAAATTGTACATTTCGTATTTTGCAATTCCGAGTTTTTGGAATAAATGTTTAAACGATGTGCTCAAAACACCAAGTCCATAAATGGTACTATTTTTCAAATTTATTGACGATGCTTCGGCAAAATATTTTGTAGGACAAGTAACTTCGGCAATTTCGTATCCGGCAAAGATTATTTGCGATAACATTTGATTATCGAATACAAAATTATCGGAATTTGCTTTATAGTTTATTTTTTGCAAAACCTCTTTTGAAAATGCTCTATAACCAGTGTGATATTCAGATAGTTTTGCTCCAATTAAGATATTTTGAAAAAAAGTCAAAAATCTATTAAACAGAAATTTATATATCGGCATTCCTCCTTTTATTGCTCCATTTCCAAGTATTCGTGAGCCTAAAACTACATGGTATAAATCAAAAGCAATTAAATATGTTATTGATGGAATAAGTCGTGGAGTATATTGATAATCAGGATGAAGCATTATTACAATATCGGCTTCTAAACTTAATGCTTTGTTGTAACATGTTTTTTGATTACCTCCATATCCTTTATTTACTTCGTGTTTTATTATATGAGTAATTCCTAACTCTTTTGCAACTTCTATGGTTCGGTCTTTACTACAATCATCTACAATAATTACGTCATCAACAATATCAAATGGAATTTCACTATACGTTTCTCGAAGTGTTTTTTCGGCATTATAAGCCGGCATCACTACTACAACCTTCTTATTGTTTATCATTAACTATTAAAACATTAAAATAATCAATTAAAGGTAAAATAATTTTTGAAATTTTTGTACTTTTATTTTTTTTAAAAACTTTATATTTTTATTATGAGACTAATATTCTTTATTTTACTATTATCTTTTTTTTCTTCTTGTAGTGATTATTTTTCGTCATTTCCTGCCGGAAAAGAAAATAAATCATATTATAAAAGTGATTTAATTGGAAGTTGGAGATTTATCGAAATTAAAAATGATACAAGTTCATCAACAGAAAAACATATTTTAGAAGTAACAAGTATAGATAATAAGAATTATAATTTAAAAATGATTCCTGATGAATATCCGGATTCATTTGTAATGGCTAAAGCATTCTTAACCAAACTAAAACCTAACGAATATGCAAATGTTAGATTTTACGAAAAAGATAAACTTGAAGATGGTTTTCTAATAATAAAGTTTAATCTTTCTAACGATTCTTTAATTTTTTCTACAATTCATAAAGATTCTGTGAAATATGAAATTAACAGCACAAAAGATTTGGTAACTTTTCTCAAAACTTATTCTGGAAACAATATTTGGAATAGTACATATAAATATATCAGGAACAATAAGTAAGTTCTCAAAAATCAGTAAAAAAAAATAAAAAATTAAAATTAAGATAGTTCCGTACCTTGCTATTTCGTGGTATATTGTAGTTACGAGTTACGAAGCAATCTGTCGCCAATTATTGATAATTTAAAAAAAAAATTAATAAACTGCGTTCAACTATTTTAAATTTATGATATATTATTAATATTTTTTTTATATTTGTGTCAGTAAGGATTTTATCTAGTTTGTAAAGTAAATTAATGAGTTTTAGTTTAGATTCTTGGTATGATAGTATAAGTAAAAATGATGTTTTATTTACTTATAAAGGTTCTATTTCATCTGAATTAATTGCAGATACGTTAGAAATGATTGAGAATAAGCTACAAGAAATTGATAATAACTCTAGGCAAACAAAAAAGCTTTATAATGTATTAGTTGAATCTTTACAAAACTTATATCATCATTCGGAGCAATATCAATTTAATGGTAATCCTGATAAATATGCAATTTTTTCAGTTTTAAAATATGGTGAAAATTTTAAAGTAATAACTGGAAATTTTATTAAAAAAGATAAAATTCATTTTATAAAAGACAGAATTGAACAGTTAAATTCATTATCACATGAAGAAATTAAAGCTCTTTATAAAATGGTTTTAAATAACGAAGAATTTTCGGAAAAAGGCGGTGGTGGATTAGGAATGATTGATATAGTAAAAAGAACTGACAGCAAACTTGAATATTGTTTTGAGCAGTTTTCTGAAGAATATTATTTTTTTATTTTTGGATTTAATGTATAAATGTTGTAGATTAGTATAAATTATTAAAACTTAAATAGTATGGAGTCAATAACAATAGAAGGAACACCTAAAACCCCAAGTGTAAATTTTGATTTTAATTCTGGGAAAGTTGAAATTAAAGGAAGATCAATTCCTGAAAATTCAATTGAATTTTACAAACCGTTAGTTGATTGGTTAGAAAAATATTCTAGTACACCAAAAGGCTTAACAGAGGTTAATGTACAATTAGAATATTTCAACACTAGTTCATCAAAATGTATTCTTGATGTTTTTAAGAAATTAGAAACTATTCATAAGTCTGGTAATGAAGTGTTAATAAACTGGTATTACGAAGAAGATGATGAGGATATGTTGGAAGCTGGTGAAGATTATCAATCTATTATCCGCATCCCATTTAAAATGATTGAAATAGAAGAGTAATAATTTATTACGTTAATAATAAATTAAGCTAAGTTGTGAAAACAGCTTAGCTTTTGTTGTTTAGTAAAATTTAATTAAAGTTTATTCACAAACTCAACAAAATCAGTAAAGTAATTCAGAATGTTATTCTGAACTTCAGAATCTCTGAAACTTTTATTTTGTAAATTGTTTAAATACTGAAACAAGTTGAATCTAAAAAAGTCACTAATTTGTAGAAGTGAATTTGCTTGTTATTCTGGCGAAAAAGTCCAACAATTTCTTTAATCCTTTAAAATATAAAGTTATATAAAGAATAATTGTCATAAACCACATTACAAATACATTAACCCAAAAGGTATCTACACTTGAACCAAATAATTTTTTTCTGGGCGAATAAAAGTGCGATTTTATAAAACTTCCAGATGGGTCTTGAAAAATTGGGTCTAATTTCTGATATAAATGATTATTAAATTCAACTATTCTGTCAAGTGAATTTGAGTTGGTTACAAATTCAGAAAGGTTTTCATTATAATGATTCTTTTTAAGCATTATTAACTTTTTCTTTTCTTGGTCGGTTTTTTGCAAACTAGACAATAAAGCATCTTTTTCTGAATTTGCTTTATTATATTTTTTTATAAAATATTTATTTAATTGATCCAGATATTGCTCAGTAGAAATTATTACATTTAAGTTTAATTTATCGTAATAAAGTTGATTTACTTCATTAAATGCAATTTTTTTATTACTATTTAATTCTTTATATATCTCATTTCTAAGCAATTCAAGATATGAAATAATTTGTGTTTTCTTTTCTGGTTTATCTAAATCTCTCTTACAAGAAGTAACTTTGTTTTTTAATATAGGCAACCAATAATCTTTCTTATAATTTGCTTCACTCATCACTTTATCATACGGATAAAATAATTTTTCATAATCATTATGTATAAACTGAAAAACAGCAAGTGCCTCATAAGCCCATCTTGCAGTAATTATCTCACCATAAATTGGTATTTCACTTGGGGATGAAATATTTGGATTTAATTTATCAAATTTTACAATTATTCCAGATAATATCATTTGAGGAATAACTAGAAAAGGAATTAATATATATATAGTTACAGCTGTTTTAAAGCTATCTGAAATATTCAATCCCAACATATTTGAAAAACTAAATGCACTGAAAAGAACTAACCAATAATGAAAATACATGCCTGAGATATCCATTATCAAATTGCCAATAATTACAAAAGTAAATGCTTGAAATGCTGAAAGAGTTAATAGTATAACAACTTTCGACATCAAATAACTTGACCTGCTTAAATTTAAAAAAGATTCTCTTTTTAATATTTTCCTATCTTTAATTATTTCTTCTGCACTTACAGTTAGTCCTATAAAAATAGCAACTATTACAGCCATGAAAATATATACAGGAAGGTTAGTATTGTCGCTAATAGTATAACCATATTCATTTGTTACATCAACGCTGTAATATCTTATTATAAAAGATAATAGAAATGCCAATAATGGTGTTTCAAGTAAATTAATTACCATATATTGTGTATTCGCAATTTTAGATAATACATCTCTAATAACGAAAACTCTAAATTGTTTAAACCAATTAGGAACTTTGAAACTTATTTCAGGGACTTCTTTTGGAATTTCAAAAATCTTTGCTGCTTCTTGTTTCGAAAATTCTGTATAGTAAGATGCCCACTCTTTTGGAGAAATTTTTCGGGTGTGAGTTGCATTTCCATATTCATCAAGAACTGGAGCTTCAACTATATTAAAAACCTGCTCTGGATTTACATTCCCACAGGTTCGGCACTCACTATCGTTCCAATCGGCTTGATGAATTCTTGATTTAAAATATATAATTGAGTCAACCGGATTTCCACAATAAATCATAAATCCACCTGTATCAAGGATAATCAGTTTATCAAACATCTTGAAAATATCTGAAGACGGTTGATGAATAACTACAAAAACCAGCTTACCTTTTAAAGCTAATTCTTTTAGTAAATCCATAATATTTTCTGAATCTCTTGATGATAAGCCAGATGTAGGTTCATCTAAAAAAAGAATCGATGGTTCTCTAATAAGTTCTAATGCAATGTTTAGTCTTTTTCGTTGACCGCCACTTATTTTTTTATTAAGAGGATTACCTACAACCATATCTTTAATTTCGTATAAACCAAGACTTTCGAGAATTCGCAATACTCTCTTAACAATTTGTTGTTCGGTTAAATTATCGAAACACAGTTTTGCATTATAGAATAAATTTTGAAAAACTGATAACTCTTCTATTAAAAGGTCATCCTGAGACACATATCCTATCAATCCTTCAACCTTTTCCTTTTCGGTGTACATATTTACGCCGTTAATATTGACGTATCCAGAGGTTGGTTTATATGCTCCATTTAATACATTAAGTAATGTAGATTTTCCAGCCCCGCTTGCACCCATTATTCCAACTAATTTTCCGGATTCTTCTGTAAAATTAATATTATGTAATCCGTATTTTCCTCCTTTAAATTTATAGTCAACGTATTTAACTTCATATACGGTTTTAACTTTTAATTTATCAATATTAAAAGCTGATATTATATCGCTGTAATAAATAGGTTTAATTTTCAGATTTCTAATTGAAGAACCTGTGGTTAATATAAAAATTTTTGATTGTCGTACTAATTGACCGTTGAGATACAACTCACTACCACCATGGAAACGAAGTAAATATATTTCGCCAACAGCAAGTTGCATAATTTTAATTTGACCATGTAATGCATGTGAATGAATGTGCTTTAAATCATCGTTAAATGCACGTTCGTTATCATCAATTAATAATAATTTATTTGAATTTGGGATTTCTTGAAAGTCATTTAATACAAATGACTTAACTCTTGAATATTCTTCTAATGAAATATGAAATGCATCAGCTACTGTTTCAACAAACTCTAATTCTTGGTCGGAAATTTCTTGAAAATCTGCTTTTATAAATTCAAGTAAACGAACTATTACTACTAGCTTTTGTTTTTGTGTAAGTTCTTCGTTTATTGCTGTACATATTTTAAGAACTTTTACAGAACTTAATGATATGTTTTTCTTTCTTTTTGTAGTTTCTTCATTTTGTTTTTTTTGATATACTTCATAGTATTCATCAAAAACTTTAAGATATTCTTTAACTAATTCTTGATTAAGTAATAGTTTCAGAAACGATTCCACAACACTTCTCCTGTCGGTAGGGTTACTTTCAGGTGGTGCAATTATTGCAAATAATTGCATTAAAGCTTTTAGAATCCTTTCGCTCATTTCAAGTTAATATCGTCAAATAAAAAAGGCATTAATAATGATAATGCCTTAGCTATTATATAGTATAAATAAACTAACAATTTCTAATTTATTGTTTAAATCCTATCAATAATAAAGCAAAACCAGAATCTAAATTTTTGGCATCAAGTTCTGCTTCGATTATACAATCAATTGTTGAATTAAATTTAAAATCCCAAAATGCTGTATTTTGATAATTTCTATTAGTAAATAATAAATTTCTTTCAATATCATAAACAGAAAACACAAGATTGCCTTCATTTAATCCACTAGCTCCTACTATTCTATATGTACTTCCTCCATAAAATGTAGCATGAAATTCAGCTATTTCGTCTCCGTTTAACAAAGCTTTATATTGCTGACCATCTGATATATATGGAGAACCTAAATATTTTGTACAAATTTTAACTAATGTGTCAGATTGAGCTACTACATCTATTGATGAAAGTGTTGCTACAATACATATAATAAATATTACAATTTTTTTCATTTGAATAAAATTTTAAAAATTATTCAATTATTTTTTTTCTAATAATTGATATTTTTTCAGCAATTGTTTTTAGTTGTTCTTGAGAAATAATAATTTTTGATGTACTATTAATAATAGTAAGTTTTTCGCTTGGTATTACAGTTGGTTCTTTATACTGATATTCATAGTTAACTCCATCAAATTCATAAGCTAAATCAATTAAACCATCAAGCAATTCAGCAAATTTCTCAGATTGATTATAATATGGTGATAATATTTTAATAAGATTGTCAAGAGGGTGTTTTTGTTCACCTAATCTGTCGATTATTTGCTGTGGAGCATTTTTATTTACAGCAATTTGTGTAATAATATGAATACTTTCAATCCAACCACCGGCAAGAATAAGTACACCCATTTCATTTCGATTATTCTCTTTTAGATAAGCATCTGCTTTTCGATAAGTGTTTGACATAATAAATAGAAGAGAATCTTTATTGCCCATATTATTTTCAATTCTATTAATTGTTGCCTTGTCGAAAGCACTTGAAATACCTAATTCCTGCGACATTGATTTCATTACCGAAAAGTAATTTATTGCTTCTGGAGTTTGTTCGTATATATTTAAATATCCTAAGTCTGCTCCGTAAATTCCAAAATTTAATGCTTTTTGAAAATTATCTGTATAATTAATAGCTTTACCGGTAGAGTTCAAAAATTCCTTGTTGTAGTCAATTTTTAAATTCTTAATCAAAATTGCAAGTTGATAGGGTGACGGAATACTAAATAAAGTATTATTAAATTTTAAAACAGTACTCATTGTAGTGTCAATTTCTACATCTAACTTATCTTCAACATTTTCGTTTGTATTTGTAGTGCTTTTACAAGCTGCAAAAAATACCAGAAAATATAAAGCTGAAAATATTAGTAATAAATGTTTTGAGTTCATCATTGATATATTCATCTCAATTTATTTTAATTATGCAAGTAATAAAAAAATTATGAAAATGCAAAGAATTTTTTCATTCTTTAATTTTACAGATATTATTTAAAAAAAAAGCCCGAATTAATCGGGCTTTTTTAGTTTAATGTGATATTTTATTTAACTAAGTAAATTCTCTTAGTAGTAGCATTATTATTAGAAACTATTCTAATAATATAAGTGCCTTCTGCTAAATTACTTATATCTATTTTGGCAATTGATTTGTTATTTGTAATAGATACCAAAGACTCACCAATAATATTATATACTGTAATTTTTGAGTTTTCAGCATTAGCTATATTAATAAATCCGTTTGTTGGGTTTGGATAAACATTAATAACTTTTGAATTACCATTAACAATATTTGTTATAACTTCAGTTAATGTATCAGTACAACCTTTAGCATCAGTTACAGTAACTGTGTATGCACCTGGAGATAAGCCATCAATGTCTTGAGTATATGCAGTATATGAACTTGGACCAACCCATGAATATGTATATGGAGGTGTTCCACCATTAACAATTAAATCAATTGAATTCCAATCTGGAGTATCAGAAAGGACAATAGCATCAGGTTCAGTAACACTAAATGTTCCTGAAACTTGATCAAAACTTGCATCAGTTACTGTTACAGAATAACTACCTACACTTAATCCAGTTATAGTTTCAGAAGTGCTTCCATCAAACCATTCGTAAGTATAAGGAGCTGAACCACCGGCACCTGTTACAGTAATTGTTCCATCGCTACTACCAACACAAAAAGTTGTAGTACTATTTGTTACATAAACTTGTAAAGGAATAGAAGCAATTGGAACTAAATTTAAAATAATTCCAGGAGAATAATCTACATAATAATAATCTGCGCCTAATCTTAAAAGTGATTCTCCAGCAAAATAATGTTTAGCTGAATTATCTGATCTTAAATGTATTCCATCATTAGCTTCATCAACTACACTAACCGACATTGCAGCAGCAACCATAGTTTCGGCTGCAATAAATTCGCCAGAACCATCTTTTTCAAGGGGTACTGTTATCCATTTATCAAGGTCATCAGCAGTAATTGTGTAAGCATTAATGTTTGCAAGTAATGGAACCCACGACTGACTTCCAAAATCATAACTATATAGCTGGGCAAAGAAAGAAGCTCCTATTGTACTTTCAGGATGAATGTAATATGAAATTGAATTAACTTCTTGAGCATTTACGAATGAAAATTTAGCACCAATTAAGTCGCCATTGGCAAAACCTGTGTACATATCTGGTCCTATACGAGAATTAAATCTATTATTGTGAGAAAAAGTTGTTTCAGTAATAGAAAAACTTGCAGTATCAACATTGGTTGCAGGGTTTGCATCAATTTCATCTTGCGAAATTGTAAAAGTCATTTTATAGTTTTTTAATTCTGAAGGAGCCAAAAATGGGATTGAAGAAAACAGGGTATCTCTAACAGCATCTTCTAAAAAGCTTAATGTATCACCGGTAACATAACTTGTATCTGTTGTAACATCAAAAACATCGGAGTTGAAATCATTAATTTTAATGTTTAATTTTGGATGATTCTGAGTCATAGGACCATTATTAAAAAGTGCAGCCAGATTATAATTAAGTGAAGGAATCTGAGTATATGGAATTTGAGTAAGATAACCTTGAATATAATATTGAGAAGCAGCAGTATTAACGGCTGTAAACCATGGATTAATTTCTTCTAAAACTATGTCATTAGCAGCACCGTCAACTACTGCAATATCATCAATCATCCAAGCGTAACCCCAGTCTGCAATAATGTGAAGACGAATCCAAACTTGTGGTTGATTACCTGCAGCAGATGAAATATTATAATACATAAATTTAGGATTTGCTGTTACTGCACCTGTAGCCATTCCAGTATTAAATAAAAATTGTGTCCAATTTACAGAATCTGTACTTACTTCTATAAAACAAGATTCATTAGTATAAGATCTATAATATTGTTGAAATACTAGTGAAATATATTCATGACCGGTAAGGTCAATAGAACTCTTAGTTGCAATATATGCATTTTGTTGAGCACAACCGCTACAACCAAGTAAATCTCCATCGAAAAGTGCAAATCCGTTTGAAGCTGTAGTTGAGTTAATAGCTCCCATAGGTGCTGAATAATAACCAGTAGGTCCGTCAGTTGTAATAACAAAGTCTTGAGCATCGCCCGAGAAATTTCCAATTTCCCAAGTTGAAGGGTCGGAAAAATCGTTGTAATAAATAGTATCTCCAACAGCTTGTACTGAGCGAGATGACATTGATGGAGGAGCTTGTATTCCAACATCTTTTTTACTTATTGCTTTTTCTTGAAATAGTTTTCCCATTTGTTGTGCAATGGCAAAAACCGAAAAAGACAACATTAAAATTAAAAAAGTAAATTTTCTCATAATGTTAAATTTTAGTTTATAATTAAGTTACAAAGATATATTTTTTTAAAAAAAAACAAAAAAATATAATTCAAAAGACTTTAAAAAACAAACAATTTGGTCAAAATAATTTTATTTTGATGTTAAAACTTCAATTGCTCTTTTAAGTGGGATATCAACTTCTCTCATTATTGGATAAAATCCATCGTTATCAAATAGGTTTCGAGCAATGTAAGCTTTAATTTGTGTTTTTATAATAAATTCAGATGTTTTAATTTCCTTATATTTTTTTGTAACTCCTTTATTTTCAGCAAAAAGTATAAATTGATTTACTAAATGAGCTTTGTTTAGAAATTCATCTAATTCTTTATAATCATTAAATTTACTTAAAAAATCTCTATTTTCGTCAACATATTCAAATGCAAACTGATATACGAGTCCTTTGTTTGAAACTTCCGATAAATAAGGAGTCCAACCAAGTGTATCAACAGGTATAAAAATGTCGGGCATAATTCCACCTCCACCATATACTGTTCGACCCTTTGTTGTATGGTATTTTAAACTATCTGTATTTTTAATACTGTCTTTTTCAGAAAACTCTCCATGTACATATCTTTCAACAATTTCTTCATTGTATTTATTAATATTTCCATGCTCGTAGGGTTTTTGAATGCTTCTACCTGATGGGGTATAATATCTTGCAATTGTAAGACGCAAAGCTGAACCATCTGGCAGCATAGTTTGTTCTTGAACCAACCCTTTTCCAAACGAACGTCTTCCGATTATTGTACCTCTATCATTATCTTGAATTGCACCTGCAAAAATTTCACTTGCCGACGCAGACCATTCATCTATTAAAACAACTATCTCAGTTTCATGACAATAACCTCTGCTTGTTGAGTAAGTAACTGTTTTTGGGCGAGATTTTCCTTCAGTATATACTATTAATTTCTTGTCTTCAAGAAATTCATCAGTTATTTTTGTTGCTGCATCTAAATATCCACCACCATTTCCTCTCAAATCTACAATCAATTTTTTCATGTTTTGTTTTTGTAGTCGAAGAACTGCTTTTTTAAATTCTTGATATGTTGTAGCAGCGAAACTGCTAATTTTTACATAGCCTATTTTTTCGTCAATCATATATGCAACATCTACGCTATACAATGGAATTACATCGCGGGTTATTATAAAATCAATTAATTCGGGAAATTTATTTCGATGAATACTAACTTTAACTTTTGTACCCTTTAATCCTTTTAATTTTTTAAGTACCTGATTATTTGTAATTTTAATTCCTGCAACTAATGTGTCATCAATTTTAACAATTCTGTCGCCAGCCATAATTCCTAATTTTTCGGAAGGTCCACCAGAAACCGTACTTATTACTATAATTGTATCGTGCTGAATATTAAACTGAACTCCTATTCCATCAAAATTGCCTTCAAGAGATTCGTTTAATCCCATCAATTCTTTTGCTGGAATATATACAGAATGAGGGTCAAGGTTTTCTAAAATAAATGGTAACGATTTTTCAATCAATTCATTTGAAGAAATTTCGTCAACATATTCAGATTCGATATAACCGAGTACACTTGTTAATTTATGATATTTTTTAACAAGTAGTGATGAGCTTGAATTACTTTCGTCTGAATCTAAAATTCGTCCAAGAAAAATACCTAAAATTATTAATAATGAGAATATTATTGGAAGAAGAGCCGATTTTATTTTCATGTGATAATAATTTAATTTTGATTTGCCACATATAACTCACCATATTTTTTTATGTAATTATATAAGTGGCTACTTATGGTTCGGTTCATTTTGATAAATTATAAACAAGCAAATATATTTAATTATTACAGAAATCTATAAAGATTTGTTGAAACAATTTTTTTTGTTTTTAAATTGCAGTTTTAATTTAGAATTTACGATTGGGGATTTAGGATTTGGGATTTACTAATCCAGCAACACTTCGGTTACGCACACTTCGACTAAGCTCAATACATTGCTATGTAACAATTTAACAATGAAACAATGAAACAATTTAATAATTCAGCAATTTTAATTATCGACCATATACACAATGATTTAATTACTAAACTTCAAGAACTGGGCTTTCTGGTTGATTATAAACCAGTAATTAAAAAAACCGAAATTGAAGAAATTATTTCAAATTATAATGGTATAATTTTAAGAAGTAAAATCAGAATTGATAATATATTAATTGATAAAGCTTCAAAACTTGAATTTATAGGAAGAGCCGGCTCCGGGCTTGAAAATATTGATACCGTTTATGCTGAAAAAAAGGGTATAACGTGTTTTAATTCTCCCGAAGGAAACAGAGATTCGGTTGGTGAACATACTTTAGGTTTGTTGTTAAATTTATTAAACAAAATTAGTAAAGCGGGTAACGAAATAAAAAAAGGAATATGGAATAGAAACGATAATTGGGGAATTGAGTTAAAAGGTAAAACAGTTGGCATAATCGGCTACGGTAATATGGGTGGTTCTTTTGCAAAAAAATTATCTGGATTTGAAGTTAATGTTATTGCTTATGATAAATTCAAAAAAGATTTTTCGGATTCATTTGTGCAAGAAGTTGATTTAGAAACAATTTTTAATCGGGCTGATATTCTAAGTTTACATATTCCACTTACTAATGAAACTCAATATTTGATTTCATCGGAATTTTTAAATCGTTTCAAGAAAAATATTTTTTTGTTAAATACTTCTCGTGGTCAAATTGTAAATACTAAAGAATTAGTAGATTGCATTAATTCGGGCAAAGTATTAGGAGCTGGATTAGATGTAATTGAATATGAAAATCATAATTTTGAAAATCTTGGTTGTAAAAATTTGTCCGAAGATTTTGACTATTTATTAAATTCTGATAAAGTAATTATTACACCTCATGTTGCGGGTTGGAGTAATGAATCGTTTTATAAAGTTTCGATGGTTTTGGCTGAGAAAATTTTGAAATTTTATCAATTAGATTAACCTAAATTCGCAGGCTAAATGGTAATTTGTTGTCTTCCAGTCAGGTGAAAACACCTGACTGATGCACCCTGCCTCCCCGATGCTAAATCGGGGTACTTAAAGATAAACTTGCGGATTTGAGGATTAAATAAAAAAGGTCTCTGACGAGACCAATTTTTTTAATGAATTATATTAAGTTTTCCTGTTTCTTTAATTGTATTATCAGAATCGAAAACTTTATAAATATAAATTCCTGTTTTAAAATTTTGTACATCTATATTGTTTATGTTATCTAAAACTGCATCAATACATTTTTGCCCTGTAATGTTATAAATTTCTAATTTACAATTGTTTTCTGTTGTTAATATTGTAATAAAATTATTTGCAGGGTTTGGATAAATAGAAATAAATTTATCGTAATTTAATTTATTAATATTAAGCAAATTTGTATCTGCTAAAAATTTAGCTTCAGTTATAGTATCATGCTTAACGGTAACATCTGCTAAAGCAGAACCCATAAGTTTAGGAAACCAAGAGTATGTAATCGAAGAATCAATTTTTGTTTCAAATGCTATCCAGTATTCTACTATATCAGGAACAATAATTATATAACCCCAAGTAGTGTCAACAGTAATTGTATTTTCTTTAACTCTTAAAACATTATCGGTATAGTGTGGTGTTGTAACAGTGCCCCAACCATCGGTTAAAGATGAAATAAAATTTGTGCTTTTAAATCGTAATGAATCAACTTGCATTCCTTCTATTTGTTGACCAAAGTAAAAAGTAAAATCTATAACAGAAGTGTCTTGATGCTGACTTTGATAATTGTTTGGTAAAGTTAAAATTGTTTGATTTAAGTGTGCTGTCATTGAGCCAAATTCAGTAGGAACAATTGCACCAAGAACTTCAATTTTAGTTGAATTTTTTAATAAATAAACCATTCCCATGTCGCTAGATGTAGTTGCTAAATTAGCTGTTGGAAATTGGTCAAAATCGGGTGTAGTAGCCGGGTCAAAAAAATAGCTTGAATCTATAACATCATTTTTTATCCATGTTAAATCCCAAGTTTGATTTTCTCCTGCATTGCCTATTAACTCAAGAGAATCTAATAATGTCGTATCAGTAATTGTTGTGTTGTCGTTTGCATATAAAAACAAATCGTTAATTTCGGGCATATCAAATTCGTCAACAGTTATTTGAGCCTTTAGTGTTGAAAATGTGCCAGTTAAAACGATTAAGCAAATGATTTGTAAAAATTTTTTCATATCGTTTATTTTTATGTTATAAAACAAATTTATAAAACATTATTTTATTTTCCAAATTTAATCAGAATGGATAACCAATTCCAAAATTAAATGCAAAAAATCTATATTTTCTGTCGTTTGCTAATTTGTAATTCTCCTTCCATTCTTTGTCGAATAAATTTTCGATAACCCAACTTTGATTATTTTGAAATTGAGGTTCACGAACTTTCAGTCCAACGTCAAATCGGAATACAAAAAATGAAAAATCGAATCTTGCACCTAATCCAGTTCCAATTGCAGACTGTTTGTAAAATTCTGAAAATTTAAACATTGCACCGTCTCTGGTATCATAACTATTTATTGCCCAAATGTTTCCGGCATCAATAAAGAATGCTCCTTCTAAAACCCAAATAAGTTTAAAACGATATTCAAAATTAGCTTCTAACTTTATATCTCCCAGTTGATTAGTAAGCCCTAGTGAATCAACAAACGAGCCTGGTCCCAACGAACGTACTTGCCAAGCTCGAAGGCTATTTGCTCCTCCACTAAAATATTTTTTCTCGAAAGGTAAAACATTTATATTGCCATACGGAAATCCTAAACCTGCAAAAAATCTTATAACGGTATTATTTGCTTTATTTAATATATTATAATATCGTAAATCTATTTCAGACTTTACAAATTGTGCATACTTTACACCCAGTAAATTATATGAACCATCAATAGTATCGGTTCCAATAAAATTATTTATTGCTGTAAGAATGTTGCCAGACGATTCGGCATTCCAATTAATGTAAACAAAATTACGAGTTTTATTAATGTTTTGAGTGTTATATATTAAGCTATAACTGGTAACTGTAACAAGGTGATTAGTATAGCTTGATTTAATATATTGGTCTTTAATTGATTCAATAAATTCTTCACTATTATATTTAATTCTAACAGAATTTATTTCTATCGGATTTACAATATGTTTGATAAATTTTGAGCCATTCCAGTAGTAACCGAACGAATTTTTTAGGATTGTTCTTGTATAATCGGGTCGGTTTTGAAAGTTATATGATACCAATATTTTAGTTCTTGGGTTATATTTTTGCGTAAATTTTTCGGACCTAATCGGTAATAAAAATTGTTGAAAACTCAGCCCAGATTCCGAACCAATTTCAATAGTATTAAATGGAATGTTTTCTTGAATAATACCATCATTATCTTTCAATTCTGTAGTTTGTGCTTCTAAAGCTCCTTTGAATTTTATATCGAATATTTCGGCTCCTTTAAATAAGCTTTTATGTTGATATAATAAATTTGATGCAACTCCTAAATTCCCAGACGAATTTGTTCCTTCAAGTTCAACTGTATATGATTGTAGAGTAAAAGGTGTAAGCTGAATAAAACAATCAAGTAAGTTATCATTTTCGATACTAACATCGGTATAAACTATATTGATTAATTTGAAAATTCGTAAAGAAGAAATTGATTTATACGTTTTATCTGTTATCGTCTTGCTAAATATGTCATTTGGCTTAATATAAGTTGATTGCGAAATTATTCCCGGCTTAACTGTTAATTTATCTTTATAAATAAAATTTATATTATTAAATATCAATGTGTCAGAATTTTCTTTATAAAAATTTGGGTCTGATAACAACTCTTTTGGGTCGTAATCTGAATAAACATAAATATTTCTGATTTTATATATTTTGTGATTTTCGTTTATAAACTCTTCGTCTGAAATTTTTCTTACATTTTTTTTAATAGAAATTTTTATACGTGCTTCATTTTCAAATGAATTACTGTCAACTTCGTAATAAATAAATTCTTTTGAGAAGTAATAATATCCATTATTATTCATAACATTAGCAACTCTATTACGTTCACTTTGTAACAAATCTACATCAAGAGGAGAACCTATTTTAATTAACGAATTATTTGAATTATCAAGAATAATTTGCTTAACACTATCGTCTTCAAACTGATATTCAATATTATTAATTTTATAAACCTCATTCGAATTAATTCGAAATTCAACTTTTGCCTTTTTGTTTTTGTAAATTGTAGTATCAGTAACAATAGCTTTATAATAACCTTTGTTTTTCAGATATTGTAAAAGTTGCTTAGTGCTTTTGGTTTTAAGAAAATCGTCATATATAACAGGTTCTTCGCCAATAATTTCTTTAATTTTGCTTTTCCATTTACGTTCTTTTCCGGAACTTGCAATATTATAAATCCATAAATGAAAGCGAAATACCAATAAAATTCGTTTGTTAGTTTTTTGTTTTATATAACTTTCGAGTTCATCAGAATTAATTTGCTTATTACTACTTTCAATTTTAGATTTATTGAGCAAATAATTTCCTTCAGGAACATATCTTGTTGGACGACAAGATGAAAATGAGATAATTACAAAAAAAATTATAACTACACTTTTTACATTCAATAATTTGTTGTATTTTTTTCTCAAATTTGTGAAAATAAATTAGCATTAGGAATGCTCAAAACTATAAATAACTTGCGGTAAAATTATAATTTGTTAAATGAAAATAAAAATAATTGCTTTATTGCAGCGGTTTTAAGTCAATTATGAAAAAATTTATGATAAGCAAAGCAAAAATAAGTTTTATTAAATCGCTTCATTCTAATAAAGGAAGAAATGAAACAGGACTTTTTATTGCCGAAGGTGTTAAAATTGCGAAAGAATTATTATCAAGCCAAAACATTAAAATACACAGCATTTTTGCAACAAAAGATTTTTTAGAGCAAAATAATTTAAATTCAAATAGCAATTTTGAAATTTATGAAATATCAGAAATTGAGCTTCAAAAAATTAGTTTACTATCAAATCCTAATAAAGTTCTTGTAATAGCTGAGATTTTTAAAAATAAGTTAGATTTTTCGGCATTAAAAAATGAACTCACAATAGTTCTTGATAATGTTCAAGACCCAGGTAACTTAGGGACTATAATACGCACAATGGATTGGTTCGGAATAAAAAACCTTGTCTGTTCTGAAACAACGGTTGATGTTTATAATCCAAAAGTTATTCAGGCAAGTATGGGTTCGTTTATGAGAGTAAATAGTTATTATACAAATATTGAAAATTTTATAAAAGAATATTCTTCAAAATTTGATTACAAAGTTTACGGAACATTATTAAATGGCAATAATATTTATAAAGAAACACTTGAACAAGAGGGTATTATTGTTTTTGGAAACGAATCGAAAGGAATCTCTCGAAACATCGAAAAACTTATAACAAACCGAATTTCAATACCGAGTTTTTCAAATTCAAATAATATTGATTCGCTGAATATTTCAATAGCAGCAGGAATTTTATTTTCAGAATTTAAACGAACATCATAACTTATAATATGCCACAAAGACTCAAAGACACAAAAGGAATATTAAGTGATATTAAACTTAGCGTCTTTGTACCTTAGCGGCAAATCAAAACATAATTAGTTTGAAATCAATAATTTTAGCATTAAGTCTTTTAATCATAACTTCGAGTATTAAATCTCAGAATTACGATTTGAATAATAAAAAATACTGGCTTTATAGAGAACGACTTCAATATTTTGTTGTAAACGATAAACCCGAATTTGAAGGAGTTGGATGTGTAGCTTCGGAAAGAAATAGTTGGGGAACGCAAACAATAGCTTATGGACAACATATTATAAATTTTGGATATTATCTTGGAGTATTAGCTTCGGAATATGCTTTATTAAAAAAACAAGGAATTAATGCCGATTCAACTGAAAATGAGCTTGAAAATGCGTTAAAATCTTATATACGACTCGATAAATGCGAAAAATCGGAACGTTGGGGAATGTCAGAAAATAAATTCGATGGTTTCTTTATGCGTGAAGACGTTCCATATAATTTTCTTGAAAAATATTCAGAAAAGTTAAATTTTGGTTTAGACAAAAAAAGTACAGTTTATAATACAAAATTCGGAGTTGGTTATCCGGCTTATGTAGATGAAATTTATTCTTATGATAAAAGATGTAAAATATATGTTAGCAGAGATACATGGAATCCGAAAGCAGGAATTATAAGTCAGGACGAGGCAATTGGGTTGTTGATGGGTTTGGCAATTGTAAAAAAATTAATGCCAGACAGTTCGTATTCGTGCAAAACAGCTAAATTAATTACCAAAACCTTAATCACTCATATTCGAAATAACGACGAAAGTCTTGGTTCAAAGCACTGGATGATTTATAACCCACATGGCGAACTTGTTGATTATAATCTAGGTGGCGATGCCAGGGCATATTCTTACGGATTTGCAAAAGCAGCAGAGTTTATAACAGACGAGCCAATTGATTCATTTTATAGTGGTTACGAAAAGCGAAGAGCATACAAATCGTTATGGAATACATTCCAATTTTATGGAGTTAGCAATACACATGCACATCTTGTAGCAGCATTAGCAGCAGTTGGAAATTCATGGTCGATAGCAGGAAAAAACAATACCGGCAAGGGAATTTTAAATGTAACTATTAAAGAAAAATGGCATCCTTTATATTTGCTTATTTGGAAAACTTTACAAAACAGCAAAGATGAATATTTTATAAACGACGTTATTATTGATTTAAATTCTGCACCCGAATTTGGACCCTATTGTTTGAACGATAGTATAAAATCTAATTTTGGAGGATGGGCAAGTTCTGCAAAATACTGGCACACAAAAGAAGAACAATTTGATGGTACTCCAGATTGGTTTTCGGGTCTTTATAACGGTCTGGATTATTTACTTTTATACAATCTTTATCACTTATCGGTAATTGAATCGGAGAAAAAGCCTAAAGGCTTCCCCGAGTACAACAAATTCAGAAAATAATAATATTTCAATTAATGAAATTTTTACTATTTATAATCTTATTTTCAATTATTTACCCAATAACTGCTCAAGAAAGTTTGTACAAAAAATTCAAAGCCCTTAGCCGTCCCGAAAAATGCTGGGTAGTTTGGCATCCATTTATTGCAAAAAAAACAAATCAAATTTCATTAGAAGCCAGAAAATTAGCAAACGAAGAATTAAAAGATTCTCTGCTTGATGGCGATGGAAATGGCGGACAGGTAGATGCCTTTAGGCATTCCTTGTGGATGGCAATGCTGGTTAGAGAAATAAGAATAAAAGCCGCAAAAAAACTTGGAAATGCACACGAAAAAGGAAATTATTTGGATTATAAAAAGCATCGCACAGAAGATGGCACATTGCCCGATGCACAAAGCTGCCAGATGGATTTTTTGAATAATGATGCCGGTATTCAAATTGGCATTTCTCTAAAAAACGAAACTTTAGATTCGCTTAAAACCTACATCAAAAATGAAATTATAACCGGAAAACTTTGGATTATTAAAAAAGATAAAAACGGAAATTTTATAAATTGCACAGGAAGCATCTTAAAGTCAGAAGATTATCTTGGTAAATGGGAGAATGAGAAATGTATAGTTTCGTCAGATTTCAGAAAAAAAACAATAAATAACCAATAACATTTATTTTAAACAATCTAAAAGTTTATTTTTACGATAAATTATTTTAAAATTAGTTGAATGAAAAACACTCAAGAACTCAAACAAATAGCCTCACAAGTAAGAAGAGATGTTTTAAGAATGGTACATCAGAATAATTCAGGACAT